>Ga0196971_1000433_pt1 | contig 32316 bp, 25 predicted proteins | sample S1v_1013CmetaG_FD_148660 | JGI IMG/M metagenome (GOLD analysis project Ga0196971, IMG submission 148660) | Soil microbial communities from Anza Borrego desert, Southern California, United States - S1+v_10-13C | ecosystem: Environmental > Terrestrial > Soil > Desert | place: USA: California...
GATATCCCTCTACCTCGCGGTACGTACCGCACGCGAGCTGGGCGCGCGCCGCGTCGGCCTTGTCGCGCCATATCTTTCCTACATGCGGCAGGACGCGCGCTTCAAGGAAGGCGAGGGGATCACCTCCGCGCACATCGCGGCCTTCCTGTCGGATTTCCTGGACTGGCTCGTGACCGTGGACCCGCACCTGCATCGCCACCACAGGCTCAACGAAATCTACAGCATCCCGACCAAGGTCGTGCACGCCGCGCCGGCCATCGGCGACTGGATCGCGGAACATGTGGACAATCCGGTGATCATCGGCCCCGACGCGGAAAGCGAACAGTGGGCAGCGAAGGCTGCCGAATCGGTGCGCTGTCCTTATGTCGTGCTCGAGAAAACACGCAAGGGCGACCACGAGGTGGAAGTAACGGAAGTGGCGGAATCCTGGGGGACTGGCGGATGGAAGGGCGGCACGCCGGTCCTGGTCGATGACATCACATCGACCGGGCAGACGATGATTGCCGCCACGCGCCGGCTGAAGCAGGCAGGACTGCCGCCGCCGGTCTGTATATCAGTGCACCCGGTCTTCGCCGGTTCCGCCTTCGAGGATCTGCATGCGGAAGGGGTCGCCGACATCGTCAGCTGCAACACGATCCACCATTCCACCAACCGCATCGACGTGGCCGAAGCAATCGCTGTCGCGGCCGTCGAACTCATGGCCATCCTGCCGATCAACGGCTGAACCGCAGGGCGGATCAGCACTCGCTGCGCGCTGCTGCCAGCCTTGTGTCTTCGCAACAGGTCCTTCCTGTTGCGATTGACACCGCATGCCGATTTCGCTGAAATGATCCGTACGGCAATCGTTCCTCGCATGGAACGGAGTTTGCTACGCTGGTTATATCGTTATCCGGGTTACGAACATTCCGCACCGCATGATCCGAGGAGTTTTTACACCATGACGATCACTCTCGCCCGCTCTCATCCTATCTACAGCATGACAGCAGTCGAAAGCGCCAAGGAAAGGGCGCGTGCACTGAAATCGACGGAACTGGAAGTCTTCTACGACGACATGCTTGAAAAAGGGGCAGAGCGCTTCGTAACGACGCCCTCGACGACCGCCGCGCTGCAGCCGCTCTACGAAGATTGTCCGAACTTCCGCGAAGTCCTCGACGACCTCACGCGCTATCTCGGCCTCGCCATCGCCGGCGGCGCCAGCTTCAACGTGATGCCGGTACTGCTGCTGGGCGATCCCGGCGTCGGCAAGACGCACTTCGGAAAGCGGCTGGCGGCCGTGCTCGGCACCGAGTTCGAATTCATCAGCATGAACGCGCTGTCGGCGGGCTTCGTCATCACCGGCAGTTCCTCCACCTGGAAGGGTGCGAAGTGCGGCAAGGTGGCCGAACGCCTGGTGCGCGGCAAATTTGCCAATCCTGTGGTGCTGCTGGACGAAGTCGAGAAGGCGACGGGCTCCACGCAATCGGACCCGATGGCCGCGCTCTACCAGCTGCTCGAACCCGAGACCTCGCGCGCCTTCCACGATGAGTTCATCGATGTCGACCTCGACGCCAGCCAGGTATTCTGGGTTCTCACCGCGAACAGCCTGGAAGGCATTCCGCCGGCATTGTTGTCGCGCATGGCGGTCTACGAAGTGCCTTCGCCGACAGCGGATGAAGCGGCAGGCATCGCGCAGCGCGTCTATATCGGGCTGCTGCGCGAACTGAAGCTGCAGCACATCGACGAAGAGCTGCCGGACAGTGTGCTCGACAAGCTGTCCGCCATCTCCCCGCGCGAAATGCGCAAGACCCTGCTCGACGGACTCGGTCACGCCGTGGCCGAAGGTCGGACCGCGCTGGTGCCGGAAGACGTGCGTGTGAAGGCGGATGCGGCGCGTCGCAGGATCGGATTCTGATCACGCCTGTTTGAGCGTGCGCAACACGGGAAACGCTTGACTGCGGCGCCGCTCTCAACAGGGTTCGACCTTGGCAGAGGAACACCATGTTCAATTTCACGAGCGCCATTGTTCTCGCCGTGCTGGCGGTGTTTCTCGCCGCCTGCGACAAGCAGGGCCGTCCGATCGAGGAATTCGGCCTCGACAAGCTGGCCCGGGGCGTGTCCTCGGAAGCCGACGTGCGCCTCGTCATGGGCCAACCGGAAACCGTATGGGAAGAAGACGACGGCACGCGCAACCTGCAATACCCGAAGGGGCCGGAGGGCGTACGCACCTGGGAATTCACGATAGACAAGTCCGGCAAGCTGAAGGACTACCGCCAGCTGCTGACAAAGGAAAACTTTTCGAAGGTGACGCAAGGCATGAGCCGCGACGAGGTCAGAAGGCTGCTCGGCAAGCCGCGGACAGTCGCGCAGTTCAAGCTGAAGAACGAAGAAGTGTGGGACTGGCGCTATCAGGATATGACCATGCCGCGCCTGTTCAACGTGCATTTCGACATGAGCAGCGGAAAGGTGACCGAAACCTCCAGTTCCGACGCATTGAACTACTGACAATGACGAAACTGAAAGAGGTTTGCATAGTCCTAATTACTGGCAACAGGGCAAGCGCAAGCGCTACGCCGCGGCCCGGTAATGACAACTTGCATCGTTCATGGAGGCAACAATGAAAACGGTATCCCTCGCATTGTTCGTTTCGCTGCTGGCGCTTTCCGGCGCCGGTTATGCTCAGTCACAGCAGTCGCAGTCAATGTCGCCTTCCTCGGAGATCAGGGAAAGCACCGATCCGGCACGCGCGGAAGAAGTCATGCGCCGCGCACAGGAAATCCAGTCCCGCCAGTCTTCCAGCGCCGACATGTCGTCCGGCTCCAGTGACACGAGCAGGAAAGCGTCGGGTAAAAGCAGACAGGGGAAGAAGTCCGGAATGAAGTCCGGGAAGAGCAGCGGCGACGCCAGCTCGGGCGTATCCACTGGCGGCTCGGGCACGTCCGGTGAAAGCGGGCCGAGCGGCAGCAGCAAGTAAGCGATTTGGCAGGAGTCGCTTCGCGGCTGCGCTCGACCCGCACGACCGTCCGCTATTAGTTTGGTGGGTTTCGCTTCGCTCTACCCACCCTACCGTCCTATATAAAGAACCGTAGGGTGGGTAGAGCGCAGCGAAACCCACCATCCAATAAAGAACCGCAGGGCGAATAGAGCGCAGCGAAACCCACCGCGCATCACGAACGAACCATTAGTGCCCGCGCCCACCCACCACGCCAAGCCACGCAAAGATCTCCGGCCACAGCCGCCGGTGCGCATTCTCTCCCATCAACGCCCCGACGTGGGCCAGCGCCACGCCGGTATCGCCCTCGTACGCAAGCAGGCGCTTCTGCCGGCTCGCTGCGGCGTCATGGAATGCAATCACCGAATCGGGCGGAATGACCACGCTGTGCGGGTCGTACACGGCCAGCAGCGGCGCGGACACGTCCTTGGGCGACACCGTGCGTCCCGCCACCGATAGCGTGCCGCGCATCAGGCTGTCGCGCCGGTAGAGGTCTTCCACCACCTGTTCGAACAGCCGACCGGGCAGCGGTGATTCATCGAGCGTCCAGCGTTCCACCAGCATGTGCGTGCGCAGCGTGCGCGAAGAGCCGAGGCTGGCGACGAAGTCGCCGATGCGTTCGACGTGGAAGGTGGCGGGTGACGCCATCACGCTCGCCATGTTCAGCACCGATCCGGGCACGTTGTCGAACAGGCGTGCGACCTTGTCGGCCGGCGGACCGAAGCTGATCAGCGGCGCGAAGGCGCCGGACGCACTGCCGAAATGCAGCGGCGTCTCAACCAGCACCAGCCCGGCGACCTGTTCCGGCCGCAGCGCCGCATAAATCGCGGCGAAAATGCCGCCGAGCGAATGGCTGAGCAGGAATAGTTGCCCCGAGGGATGGGTGGTGCGTATCGCCCGCACGCAGCGATCTAGCAGCGTGTACGCATAGTCGGCCAGCCCCAGCTCGCTCTGTTCTTCCAGCGGCTCGGTCCACTCCGCAAGGTAGACCTGCATGTCCTCGCGCATGGCATGCTGCACGACGCTGCATTCCGGGGAGATATCCCAGATGTAATGGCGCTTGATCGGCGCGGGAACGATCAGCGCGATGCTGTTGCTCGCAGGATTGCCGCCGTAGAAGCGCAGGCGTACGCCGGGCGACGAGAGGGCAGTGCGGCAGGGACTTTCGGTGGGGCCGTATCCCAGCTGGTCCATCGCGTTGCCGCGCCGCTTGCGCGCCTGGTCGAGCGATTCGAACCACCAGCGAATGCCGGACGAGACGGTTTGCATGCATGCCTCCATTGAGTTGAATAGGGTACGGCTACCCTTTGGCCGGGAACCCGCGGCATTCGTTCAATTCAGTCAAAGGCAATGTTGTAGAACAGCGAGATTGCGCTGCGGGAACCTGCCTCGGCCTCGAGCGAGAGCTTGGGCGACAGCGCGTAGCGCACCTGCACCACACTGCCTGCGCTCTCCAGCCCTTGCTGGTAACTGAGGTACAAGCGCGACGACACCTGCTTGCCGATAGTGACGATGCGCTGCTGCAGCGTATCCTGGCTGGTACCGATGCTGAACGTATCCAAGCCGAAGGTGCTGGCGATGCGGGACTGCACGCCTGCCTTGGCGCCTTCGGACAGCAGGGCGGCCGCCGCGCTTTGCAGCGCGCCTACATCGGTATCGCCGGCCGCCGCCAGTCCTCGCCCGAGCACCAGCCACGACAACTTGTCGGCATCGGGGAGCGGCGGTTCGGAGACCAGGGTGATGCGCGGCGTCAGCGCGGTGCCGCGGATCGACACGCCTGCTTCCACTTCCTGGCCCCGGCGCATGGCAAGGATGTCCAGCGAAGGATTGTTGAGCGGCCCGCGGAAACGCAGCGCACCCTGTTCGATTTCCAGTTCGCGCCCGTAGGCGGTATAAGTTCCCTTGGCAACCTGTATCGTGCCGTAGGCCTGCAGCGTTTCGCCGGCGTTGCCCTGCAGCCGGACTTCGCCCGCCAGCCGCGCATCCAGGCCGCGGCCCTTGAGCACGACCGCGCCGTCGCCGAGCGCCACCGTGATGTCGACATCGAACGCGGTCTTGTTGGTGCCTTGTTTTTCTTCGCGTCCCACGATCACCACGTCGTCCGACAGGCGCGGCTTGTTCTGGCTGCCCAGGTCGATGAAGCCGGAATCGACAGTGAACCGTCCGCTTGCCTTGCCCGCGTTACCGCTCCAGGCGAGTTCGCTAGACCCGCTGACCACGATGCGCCGGTCGCTGCGGTTGAGCAGGGCGAAACGCTCGGCCAGCAACGTGAGCCGGGCTGCCACCGTACCGCCGCTGAAATCGACCGGGCCGGACAGCGCGACGCGGCCTTCGGCCCCCTGGAAGTTCAGGCTGTGCACAACCCAGCGGTTGCCCTGGAATTCGCTGTCCAGCCTGCCGTCGCGCAGGTCGAGGCCGAGGTCGGCAAGCGCCAGCCGCAATGCCTGGCCGCCGAGCCGGCCGGACAGGCGCGGCTGGTCCGCGGTGCCATTGAGGTTCACTTCACCCTTCAGGCTGCCGTCGAGCGTGGTGGACGGAGAGAGCAGCGGGCCGATCCATGCCAGCGAGGGAACGTCGATGCTGGCCTTGCCCGAGAGCGGCGCATCGGGAGCAATCGCCATCCGGTTGCCGCCGTTGCCGAGCAATGTGCCGCCATCCAGTGTCAGCCGGCCCAAGCGGCGCCCCTCGGCCAGCATGTTCAGGTTCAGCCGTCCTGCGGACAGGGTGGCGCCGGCGGTCAGGGTGGAAAGGCCAAGCGTGACGGGTGCGCGTGCAAGCACGGTCAGGTCACCGCGTTCCCGGCGCAGCGCGAAGGTGCCGCTGTGCGTTTCCCCGATGCGGAGATTCCATTCCCCGGCGAGCTCCAGGTCCGTCTTCACCGGCGGCGCCGGTTGCGCCAGGCGCAAGAGCTGCGCAAGCTGCAGCCGCTCGATGCGCCCGCGCGTGACGATACCATCGCCATTGCGCGCGAACAGGTCGACGGCAACGCGCCCGCCGTCCGCGTCGAGCACGAACTGTTCAAGCTGTATCTGTTCGGCCGAGAGCAGCAGCGGGGCGGGGCGGGCAAGGCGGCCGCTGAAACGCCCGCCGGCATTCAGAGCCAGGATGCTGCCTTTCCAGAGCGGTGATTTTTCCAGCCGGCTCAACCCGCCCTGAGCGCGCAGAGACCAGGTCTGGCCAGTCTCGATGAGGGCGAGATCGATCGCGTGTGCCGCCGTCGTTCCTTTGGCGGTGGCCGAGAAGCGCTCTGCGCGCAGGCGGCCGGTGGAAATCTGCTCCGCCTGCAGGGAAACATCGAGCGGAGCGTCCGGCTGCGGCGCCAGCACAAGGCGGGCGGAGAGGCGGGCGATATTTTCCTTGTCGCGATGCAGGCCCGACGCGTCCAGCTCCGCCGTGCCGTTCTCGATCACAAGCGCACGCGTACGGTCGAGTGCGAGCCGCGCCTTCCCTTGCATACTGTCGATCCGCACGCCGCCGGGCGCGCGCGCACCGTTCGCGCTCCATTCCACCGCGATCCGTGGCCGCGCAACGGTGCCCCGCGCGCTGCCCGAGGCTGTCATGGCGCCGCCAAAACCGGGGCCGAGCTGCCCGAGCTGCGGCGCATCCAGCGCAAAGGACAGCGCCGCGTCGCCGCCGCTCAGCTCGCCTTCCGCATTGAGCCGGTTGACGCCGGACACCAGCAGCAGTCGCGGAATTTCCAGGTGCTCGCCGCGCAGGCGCAGTTCGCCGTTGCCCGACAGCGGCTGCCCGGCGAGCCGGCTGTCGGTGATGTTGTAGGACAAGTCGGCGTCGAGCCGCGGTACGCGCTTGCCGCGCAGGGTAAAGCCGGCGTTCAGCGCGAGCTCGGGCAGTTGCGGGAAGCGGCCGAGATCGTGCAGCCGGAAGCCGTCGACCTTGCCGTCGGCGCGGAAGGTCTGCTCGCCATCGAGGGCGGCCTGCCCGGTGAGGTCGATCCGCCCGCTGCCTGCCTGCAATTCCGCCCTTCGCAGGTCCAGCATGCGGCCGGAAAGCACGGCATGCGCATCGAGCGTGATGCGCTGCCGGCCCTCCAGCGGCTCGGCGAGGGACACGCGGATTTCCTGCACGTCGCCGCTGCGCGTCAATTCTGCTTCGCCCGACAGCGTCGTGGTCCGCGCCCGGCTGTCCAGCCGTGCGAGATCGAGCGCTTCGGTGCGCAGCTGGAACCGCATCCCGTCCTGCGCCACGCGGCCTTGTCCCTCCAGCGTGCCGGCGGGACGCTTGGCGGTGCCGAGGTTGGCCGACAGGCGGTCGAGCAGCACGGCGCCGGATTCCTGGCGGAAGGCCAGGCGCAGCGCGTGCAAGGGAAGTTTGTCGCTGTCATAAGGTCCGGCGGCGGCATTGACGGCTTCGAGCTCGCCCGTGCCGTTTTCGTCCACGGCCAGGCGCAGGTCGAGTGCTGTCGCCGGCAATCGCGTGTCGATGTGTGCCAGGTCGATCCCGCGCGCCGACAGTTGGGACCGGCCCAGCGGATTGGGCGAGAAGGGATGGAGCGTCAGCGAGCCGTTGACGCTGGCCTTGTCCAGGGCGAGGTCGACGACGGTCTCCAGTTGCTGCAGGGAACCGCCGAGGTTCACCGTGCCCGTCGCGGCAAACGCGCGCTGCTCGACGCTCGCCTTGCCGCTGCCGGAGAAACGGCCGGCGACCGCGTAGGGCTGCGCGGCCTCCACGGAGGCAGTGCCGCTGATGCTGGCGTCGTAGTCCGTGCGCCCGGGCGGCGCGGCGAGCGTCAGGCGCTGGAGCTGCAGGTCGTAGCGCCGGCCATCGAAACCGAGGCGCAAGGCCAGCGGGCCGAGCATGGCGACCGTCTGGCCGGCACGGCGCAATTCGCCGGATTGCAGCCGCAGGTCGTCGATGCGCATGTCGAAGGGGAGGCCGATGCGCGCCGGCAGCTTCGCCGGCTCCGTGTCCTGCGTCCCGCTGCTGTCGGCAAGGAGGTGGCCGATATGCAGTGTCTCGACATCCAGCATCCCGCGCAGCAGTGCGGCCGGACGCCATCCGAGCCGGATGTCGGTCAGTGTTGTCCGGCTATCGTCTTGCGTGAATGACAGGCGTTCGATGCGCAGATCCCCGGCGATTCGGCCGTAGACACCCTGGGCATCGAGTGCGCCGCCGGTGAGCATGCCGGCGGCGCCTAGGACGGCGCGCGCGCCGCTGGCCGTCCCCAGCAGCCACGCGCAGGCGAGCAGCACGATGGCAAGCACCGCCAGCAAGACGATGCCCGCCTTGCGCATGCCCGAACCCGGCCGTTTCGTTTCAGAAGCCATAACCCACCGAGAAATGCAGCCGCGGTTTGCGCGTTGCATGCCCGTAGGCCAGGTCGATGTTGACCGGCCCGATCGGACTGCGCCAGCGCGCCCCCACGCCGGTGCCGCGCTGCAGGCGGAATCCATCCCAGGAGTCCGCTGCGTTGCCCGCATCGACAAACACCGCCGCGCCCCATTGCGGCAGGATCTGCCGCACCAGTTCCGCGCTGACCACAGCGGTCACCGGCCCGGCGACGATGGCGCCATCTTGCGGCACGCCGAGCGAGTTGTAGCCATAGCCGCGCACACTCTGGTCGCCGCCGGCGCGAAACAGCAGGTCGGCCGGCACCGTCTGCCGGCTGCCGCCGAAAACTTGCCCGACCTGGCCGCGCAGCACCGCCTGCCATCGGGGTGCAAGCGGCCGCAGGAGGGTGGCGCGGCCGAGGACGCGGAAGATATTGCTCTCATTGATGAGGCCGCGCAGGCCGGTGCCAAGTTCCACGGACGCGACGTAGCCCGCGCGCGGGCGCAGCGGATGATCGAGGCGGCGCTTGGTGTAGGTGAAGGAGGCGATCAGCGCCTGGCGGTTGTTGATGAAGGTATCCCCGATACTCTGCCGGTCGCCGAGGTAGGTCAGAGCCCAGGCCTTTTCGTCGAAGCGGTTGGGGCTGGTTACGCGTGCGCCGAAGCGCAGCTTGTCGTTTGTCTCGCCACCCGTGGTCGTGCGTTCGACCCGCGCGCCGAAGCTCGGCAGCCAGCCGGGGGGAAGCAAGCCCGCGGATACCGGCGGCAGGAAAATGTCGCCGCCGGCAAGGTAAGTTTCGCGGTCGATGCGCAACTCGGATTCCAGGCGCCAGTCGCGCCGGAGGAAGTTGCGGTCCAGCCAGCGCACTTGCGCCCGGGCGCCGGTATCGGTAGAAAATCCGCCGCCCAGTGCCAGCCGCTTGCGCGGGTTCTCCACGAGGTCGAGCCGCACCGGAACGCGTTCGGGCCGCGCACGGTCGGGCTCAAGTGTGGCGAAGGCCGAGCGGAAGTAGCCGCTGTCCTCCAGCCGTGCCTGCAGTTCGTTCAGCTTGTCCTGCGAGTAGGGCTCGCCGGGCTGGATCGGATTCAGGTTGTCGATCATCGCGCGCGAATAGCGCGTCAGACCGTGGATATCGAGTTCGCCGAACGTGAAGGCGGGGCCGGAATCCGCCTCCACCGTCAGCACGGCGCTGTTGTCCTTCGGATCGATGCGCGCCTCGCTGTGGGTGATGACGGCCGTCGGATAGTCGCGTGACAGCAGGTCCTTCAGCAAGTCGTTCTTTTCCTCGGTCCACGCGGCCTGTCGGAACACGTCGCCCGGATCGAGGCCCCAGCGGCGGCGCAGCCTGTTCATGCGCGACTCGTCCGCGCCCGGCCCCTCGGCAATGGCGCCCCTGAAACGGATGTCGACGGAGATGACGCGCGTGCGCTGCCCGGGATCGACCTCGATGCGCACCGACCATGGCGAGCCGGAGGTGTCGAGCACGGCCCTTACGGTCGGCGAGAAGTAGCCTTCGGTAGCGAGCAATTCCCTGACCTGTTCCGGCGCCGTATCGACCAGCCGTTCGACTTGCTCCGGCGGCAGCCCCTCGTTTGCCTGGCGGCTGATGTCGAGATGTTCCTCCAGCATCTCCTGGAACTCGCCTGCGCCTTCGATTTCGAGCACATATGCCGGTGAAGACTGCGCCGTCGCCGCTTGGGGGAGCAGCAAGACTGCCGTCAGCGCGGCAAGCGAGAGAAAAGCTGCGGTGCGGGCAGGGATGCGCAAGGGAATGTAGGCAGAGTGGGGTGATCGTGCCCATTATTGAGGGACAGCAAAAGCACCGCATTAGGCTAGATCAAGTGACAACTTGAAGCGTTTCAAGACTGGTGCGCATCGCAGAAAGGAACGAAAACGGCCCGGCTCTGTCTTGTCCTTTGGCAGCGCGCCAGAGAGGCATTGAGGCAAGGCAAGCGCTACATCGTTTCGAAAAGGTAAGGATTTTCACCGAACTCGCCGGCATGCTATGGAATGCCGGGAACCGGCTCGCTGCGATCCGCCTCGAACAGCTATGGAATGGTCTCGCGGCCCGGCTGCCGTTTGGACTTATGTACATACCTCACGGACGGTAACGAACGGGCAGGGTATAATTCGCCGCTCAAGCGCGTGGTTGACGCGCATTCCCATCTGGTACCGGCAGCCGAAGGCCGTCCGGAGAGGCCGTAAGCAGATTCGTTAAAGAAGAAAATTCCTGTCGCCGCGACGTTGCGGCGGAAAACGGCAAAAGACCTCTGGCTGCAACCTAAAACCAACATGCACACTTCAACTGGCGAAGGCGCCGCATCCCTCCTGCAGCAGTATCCGTTGCGCGTCCTCGTGGTCGAGGACAACCGCGACCTTGCCAAACTATTCTGCGACCTGCTCGAAGTCATGGGCTGCGCCACCGAAGCCGTCTTCAATGCGCGCACAGCGCTCGACAGCGCGCGCCGGCAAGCCCCCGACCTCATCTTCTGCGACCTGCGCCTGCCCGGCGGCATGAGCGGATTCGACCTCGCCACCGAAATGCGCAACGACCAGGCACTCTCGGGCATTCCCCTGATCGCCGTCAGCGGTTATGCCGAAGGTGCCGAGCGCGAACGCGCGCTGCAGTCCGGCTTCAGCCGCGTGTTTGAAAAACCGGTGAAATTTGCGCAGATGATGGAAGTGCTGAAGGAGTTCCGGAAGGCGTGAGGGGTGGTGCGGCGCGGGTTTAATACGCGCTCCGAACGTCGAGACGGTGAGCCCCGGTGGGCTGGGATGCAATCCAAGCTATCCCAGCTATCACACGAGTGGTTAAACAGTGCTGGGATTGCATCCCAGCCTATGAAGGGGTTGATCCGCGCGCATAAAAAAGCCGGCCCGAGGCCGGCTTTCTTTTTCAGTGCCACATCACGCCGCCACAGCAACCTTCTCATCCGCCGGCGCAGACGTCCGGATCAGGTGATCGAACGCAGACAGCGCCGCCTTCGATCCTTCTCCCATCGCAATGATGATCTGCTTGTACGGCACGGTCGTGGCGTCGCCCGCGGCGAACACGCCCGGTACCGAGGTCTGGCCGCGCGCATCGACTTCGATCTCGCCGCGGTTGGTGAGCGCAATCGTGCCCTTGAGCCAGTCGGTGTTGGGCAGCAGGCCGATCTGCACGAAGATGCCTTCCAGCTCGATGTGGCGCGATTCGCCCGAGGCGCGGTCGGTGTAGCGCAGGCCGTTGACCTTGGCGCCGTCGCCGGTCACTTCCGTCGTCTGCGCCTGGGTGATCACGGTGACATTCGGCAGGCTGTGCAGCTTGCGCTGCAGGACCGCGTCAGCGCGCAGCTTGCTGTCAAACTCGAGCAGCGTCACGTGAGCGACGATGCCGGCGAGGTCGATCGCGGCTTCCACGCCGGAGTTGCCGCCGCCGACCACCGCGACGCGCTTGCCCTTGAACAGCGGGCCGTCGCAGTGCGGGCAGTACGCCACGCCGCGGTTGCGGTATTCCTTTTCACCCGGCACGTTCATTTCGCGCCAGCGTGCGCCGGTGGCGAGCACCACGGTCTTGGCCTTGAGGCTGGCGCCGCTCGCAAGCTTCACTTCGATCACGTCGCCGGGAATCAGTGCCTCGGCACGCTGCAGGTTCATCACGTCGACGTCATAGGTCTTCACGTGCTGCTCCAGAGCGACCGCGAGTTTCGGGCCTTCGGTCTCTTTCACCGAGATGAAGTTTTCGATACCCATGGTGTCCAGCACCTGGCCGCCGAAACGCTCCGCCACCACGCCGGTGCGGATGCCCTTGCGTGCCGAGTAGATCGCCGCGGAGGAGCCGGCAGGGCCGCCGCCGACCACCAGCATGTCGAACACGTCTTTCTTCGCCAGCTTGGCGGCTTCGCGCTGCGCGGCGCCGGTATCGAGCTTGGCGAGGATTTCTTCCAGGCTCATGCGGCCCTGGCCGAAGGTTTCGCCGTTCAGGTACACGGTCGGCACGGCCATGATCTGGCGCTGGTTGACTTCGTCCTGGAACAGCGCGCCGTCGATCATCACGTGGGTGATGTTCGGGTTGAGCACGGCCATCAGGTTCAGCGCCTGCACGACGTCCGGGCAGTTCTGGCAGGAGAGCGAGATATAGGTCTCGAAGCGGAATTCGCCTTCGAGGTTGCGGACCTGCTCGATCACGTCGGCGTCGACCTTCGGCGGGTGGCCGCCGACCTGCAGCAGCGCCAGGACCAGCGAGGTGAACTCGTGCCCCATCGGGATGCCGGCAAAGCGCACGCCCATCTTGCTGCCGGTGCGGTTGAGCGCGAAGGAGGGCGCGCGCTCGCCGTCGCCGCGGCGCTCGGTAAGCGAGATGCGCGGGGACAGTTCCTTGATGTCGTTGAGCAGCGCGAGCATTTCGCGCGACTTGTCGCTGTCGTCCAGCGATGCGGTGATCTCGATCGGGTGGGTGACTTTTTCGAGATACGCCTTGAGTTGGGTCTTGAGGTTGTTATCCAGCATGATGGCTTCCTTGGTCAGGTTGCTAAATCAAATATTTCAGGGTGCGCAGTGCCACCACCGGATCAGTCTCGGACTGCCGGACCAGGAGAAGACTGATCGGGGAGTGGCGCTGCCTCCGGGCGCTTGCGCCGCGCCCGGGGAGCGTTTGCGCCGGCGGTGCGGCGCAGTGTCATGCGGCTGTTAGATCTTGCCGACGAGGTCCAGCGACGGAGCCAGGGTTGCTGCGCCCGGGGTCCACTTGGCGGGGCAGACTTCGCCCGGGTGGGACGCAACGTACTGGGCTGCCTGCACCTTGCGCAGCAGTTCCTTGGCGTCGCGGCCGATGCCGTTGTCATGGATTTCGCACAGCTTGATCTGGCCTTCCGGGTTGATCAGGAAGGTGCCGCGCAGTGCCAGGCCTTCTTCCTCGATCATCACTTCGAAGTTGCGGGTGATGGCGCCGGTCGGGTCGCCGATCAGCGGATAGCGCAGCTTGCCGATGGTCTCGGAGGTGTCGTGCCAGGCCTTGTGCGTGAAGTGGGTGTCGGTGGACACGCCGTAAATTTCCACGCCCAGGGACTTGAAGGTGTCGTAGTTGTCAGCCAGGTCGCCCAGCTCGGTCGGGCAGACGAAGGTGAAGTCGGCCGGGTAGAAGAACACCACGGACCACTTGCCCTTCAGGTCGTTTTCCGTCACTTCGACGAACTTGCCGTTGTGGAAGGCGGTTGCTTTGAAGGGTTTCACTTGGGTATTGATCAGGGACATGGTCTACCTCTCTTGGTTGAAAAAGCTCGGATGAGTGAATAATAGGCGAAATCTATTGTCTTGTGAAATCAATAGTTTCAATGTATGCGATAGCGTAACTGTATGACACGACGCTATGTCTTGCACGCCGCTATTGTATTGACTTGCTTGCAAGTCTGCAGACATCCGAGGCCGTCATCCATGTTCTGATGAAGAGCGCCCGGATTGGTTCGGCGTCCTTCAGGCGGTCGTTACCGGGCGCACGCACCCCGCGGCTTCCCGGGCGCGGGCACGTGCCGTATCGATGTCGGCGGCTGTTGCCAAGGCCACGCCCATGCGGCGGCGGGCGAAGGATTCGGGCTTGCCGAACAGGCGGATGTCGGCGCCCGGTACCTGCAAGGCTTCGGCCACGCCCTCGAAGGCAATGGCCTTCGCCTCGTGCCGGCCGTAGATCACTGCCGATGCGGCCGGAGAGGCGAGCGACACGTCGACCGGCAGGCCGAGGATGGCCTTGGCATGCAGCTCGAATTCGTTCTGGCGCTGGCTGGCCATCGTCACCATGCCCGTGTCATGCGGCCGCGGGCTGACTTCCGAGAACCATACCATGTCGCCCTTGACGAACAGTTCGACGCCGAAGATCCCCAGTCCGCCGAGTTCGTCCGTGACCTTGCGCGCGATGTTCCGCGCTTTTTCCAGCGCGGTCGTGGGCATCGGATGGGGCTGCCAGGATTCGATGTAATCGCCTTTTTCCTGCAGGTGGCCGATCGGTTCGCAGAAATGCGTGGCCACAGCGCCGTCCTTGAGCGCGCGTACCGTGAGCTGGGTGATCTCGTAGTCGAAGTCGACGAAGCCTTCCACGATCACCCGTCCGGCATTGACCCGGCTGCCGGAGGCCGCGTAGTTCCAGGCTTCCTCGATGTCGCCCGGGCCATCGAGCTTCGACTGGCCCTTGCCCGACGACGACATCACCGGCTTGACCACGCAGGGGAAGCCGACTTCCGCGCAGGCGGCCTTGAGTTCCTCGAGGCTGTCGGCGAAACGGTAGGGAGAGGTCGGCAGGCCGAGGTGTTCGGCGGCAAGGCGGCGGATGCCTTCGCGGTTCATGGTGAGCCAGGCGGCGCGGGCGGTGGGGATGACGGCGGCGGCGCCTTGCTTTTCCAGCTCGACCAGCGCGGGCGTGGCGATCGCCTCGATCTCCGGCACCACGAGGTCCGGCTTTTCCTGTTCGATGAGCCTGGTCAGGGCGGCGGGGTCGGTCATGTCGATCACATGGCAGCGGTGGGCGACCTGGTGGCCGGGCGCATCGGGATAGCGGTCCACGGCGATCACTTCGACGCCGAGCCGTTGCAGCGAGATGATGACTTCCTTGCCGAGCTCGCCGGAGCCGAGCAACATCACCTTGACGGCGGACGGGGAGAGCGGGGTGCCGAGGCGGAATGGGCGTGTTGTCGTCATGTCGGGTAATGGTGGTTGGGGTTCAGCGCAGGGTGTTGAGGCTGTCCAGTTCGGACGCGGCCCAGTCGACGAAAGCCTTGACCTTGATCCGCAGGTCCTCGAAGCGATCGCTGTCTTCGAGCGGCGTCATGCATCCCAGCGCCAGGGTCCAACCGGTGCCGGTCTGCAGGAAATTCTCGAGGATTTCGCGCCGGTTCTTCATCATCCGGATCTTGAAATCGTCCATCATCGGGATCTGCAGGTCCACCGATTTGCGCCAGGTGTCCAGCATTTCCTCCATGCGATCAGGATCAAGGTCGATTTTCATTGTCGGGCTTTTGCAAGTGAGCGTGGTAGTGTACTTTCAATATCGGTTTCATACATCGGATACCCCATGAAAATACTTGCCCCGGTTTTCCTTGCAGCATTCCTGCATTTGTCCGCCCATGCCGAACAGGTCGGCGAAGTCGATACCGCCTTCAAGCTGGTCGGCCCCGACCACAAGATCGTGGTGGAGGTGTTCGACGATCCCAAGGTCAACGGGGTGAGCTGTTTCCTCTCGCGCGCCCGGACCGGCGGCATCAAGGGAGCACTAGGGCTTGCCGAAGACAAGGCCGAGGCATCGGTTGCCTGCCGGCAGGTGGGCGAGGTGTCCTTCCCGGGGGCGATCCCGAAGCAAGAAGAGGTGTTTACCGAGCGTGCCTCCATCCTGTTCAAGCGCATCCGCGTGGTGCGCATGGTCGACCCCAAGCGCAATGCACTCGTGTATCTCGTCTATTCCGACCGCCTGATCGAGGGCAGCCCCCAAAACAGCATCACGGCCGTGCCGGTCGCGAGCAGCCAGAAGATTCCGCTCAGATAGACAATCAATCGACCGATGTTTGCGCATACCGAAATGTGGCGACGCAACGATTGCGCATGACGGCCAGTCCAAATGGCGGGCAGGCGACTAGTGCCGGTTCTGCTGATTCCTTCAAGAAAGCAAAGAGCTAGCGCCTGGATCATCTGACGTTATTTGGCAGAAAGGAGCAGGCAATGAGAGAGGAATATGAGAGCAACCAATCGCGCCTGGCATGGATGCTCGGCGGGTTGTCTCTGGGCGCGCTGGCGATGTACCTGGCCGATCCGGAGCGCGGCCCGCAACGCCGTGCGCAAGCCCGCGAAGCACTGCGGGGCGCGGTTGCCAGCACCGGCGGCATGCTCGATGTGGCAAGGCGCGACCTCGGCACCCGGGTGCAGGGATGGCGCACGCAGGCCGATACGGCCCTGGCCCGCGGCAGGGAGCAGATCGATGACCAAATGTTGAAGACACGGGTGCGCCAACAGATCGCGAGCGCCGTAACCCAGCCCGGCGCCATCAACATCGAAGCGCGCCAGGGCTGCGTCACGCTCAGCGGCACGGTGCCGAAACACGAACGGCATTACCTGCTGGACAGCGTGCGCCGTGTCGAAGGCGTGGTCCAGGTCGAGGATTTCCTGGATACCCAGGAGCAGTCAGACTATGCAGGACGGCAAAGTTACAGCAGCTACCAGCCGGAAGCCTCGCTTGATAGCCGCATGCCCTCGCTCGGCACGATCGCCATGCTGGCCGGCAGTGCGCTCGGGCTGTACCTGCTCACGCAGCGTACCTCCACCTTCGGCGGCGTGCAGGAGCCGATCGTGCTGAACAAGTCCATCTACGTCGAGGCGGCGCCGGAGCGGGTGTTCGAGCTGTGGAGCAACTACGAGAACTTCCCGCGCTTCATGTCCAACGTGCAGGAAGTGCGCGACCTCGGCGGCGACCGTTCGCACTGGGTGGTGAAGGGACCGGCGGGCTCCGTCGTGGAATGGGATGCGCGCCTGACCGATTCCCGCCGCGGCGAAGTGCTGGCCTGGCAGAGCGAAGCCGATGCGGATGTGCAGAACAGCGGGCAGGTGCGTTTCACCCCCGAGGGCAAAGGCACCCGGGTCAGCGTCTACATGTCGTACACGCCGCCTGGCGGCGGTCTCGGCCATGCGATCGCGTCGCTGTTCGCCTCCAACCCGAAGCAGGAAATGGACGAAGACCTTGCACGCATGAAGGCCTTCATCGAGACCGGCAAGATGCCCTCCGACGCCGCCCAGGCGTCCTCGACCTCGGCATCCACGCTGCATTGATCCATCGTTGTTGAGCCCAGGGCCTTCCGCGGCAATCGCGGAAGGCCTTGTTGATGCAGGTAAAGGCCGCGATTGGGCAGGATCAAGCCGCGCAAGCTGCGCATCCCTATCATGACCGGAGAGGACAAACGACCGGAGGAGCGGGTGGCGCTTGCAGACATCGACCAACAGGAATTGCAGGGAGTGCCGCTGCTTGCGCGCATGAAGATCGAGCGGCTGGTGGTATTCCGCGCCCTCCAGGTCGGCGACATGCTGTGCGCCGTGCCTGCCTTGCGCGCGCTGCGCGCGACGCTTCCGAAGGCTCGCATCACCTTGGCCGGGCTGCCGTGGGCGGCGCAGTTCGCCAGCCGCTACCGGAACTACATCGACGATTTCGCCGTCTTCCCCGGGCATCCCGCCTTTCCGGAGCAGCCCGCGCGCGAGGCGGAGCTGGAAGCGTTTTACGAGGACATGCGATCACGGCAATTCGACCTCGCGTTACAGCTGCACGGGAGCGGGCAGGTCAGCAATCGCATTGTCGGAGAGTTCGGCGCGAAGACGGTGGCGGGGTCGGTGGCGCCGGGAAGTGCCCTGGCGGACCAGGTGTCGTTCATGGAATATCCGGAAGAGGGCGCGGAGCCCCTGCGCCTGCTGAATTTGGTGGAGTTCCTCGGCGCAACCGCGGTCGGCGCGCACCTGGAATTTCCGCTGACCGACGAGGACGAGCGCGAATTGCAGGACAGCGGACTGGCCGCAGGACTTGAACCGGGGAGCTATATCTGCATTCATCCCGGCGCGCGCATCCGCGACAAGTGCTGGCCGCCGGCCCGTTTTGCGGAAGTGGCGGATGCGCTGGCCGACGAGTTCGGCGTGAAGGTGGTGCTCACAGGATCGGCGAAGGAGGCGGACCTGACTGCTGCGGTGGCCGAGCACATGCGCAACCCGGCGCGCGACACGGCATCGCCGCTCTCGATCGGGGCGATGGCGGCGTTGATGAGCCGCGCGCGGCTCCTTGTCTGCAACGATACCGGCGTCTCGCACATTGCCGCCGGCCTGCGCCTGCCCAGCGTGGTGGTGTTCAGCAAGGCCGACATGCAGCGCTGGGCGCCGCTCGACCAGGAACGACATCGGTGCATTTGGGATCCGGAGGGGCAGCGCGTGGCGCTGGCCTTGCAGCATGCGCGGTCGTTGATGAAGGAGGGGTGATCGGCGGGGGTGTGGCGGGTTTCGCTGCGTGCTGCCCACCCTACGGTTCTTTATGAAGATGGTGGGTTTCGCTGGCTCTACCCACCCTACGGTCCTTTATAAGGATGGTCGGTTTCGCTGCGTTCTGCCCACTCCACGGTCCTTTATGAAGATGGTGGGTTTCGCTGCGCTCTACCCACCCTACGGTCCTTTATAGAGAATTGTAGGGTGGGTAGAGCGAAGCGAAACCCACCATGCGCTCAAGAGGCCTTGTTCCCTTCAATCCGAAACAAATCGAGCGCCAGCCGGCTCGCTTCCTCCACCGTCACGCCATCGACGAAGCTGTTGTCGTGCGCACAGCGCGTCTTCAGGTTTTCCTCCCCGCACACCGGACAATGCACGCGCAGGGACATCGCGGCCCTGTGATGGTCCTGCCGCAGCGGCGCCGATTCCAGCACGTTGGTGAGCCAGTAAATGCCGACGGCAGGCGTGCCGATCGCAAGCGCCAGATGCAGCGGCCCGGTGTCGTTGGAAACAACCAGCGATGCGCGCTCCAGCACGCCGCACAATCCCGACAGTGTCAGCTGTCCGCACAGGTTGATGGCCGGCTGCCGCATGTGTTCGAGCACCGCAGCGACGACGCCGGCTTCTTCCTCACTGCCATTGATCGCGACCAGCGCACCTTCGCCCGCAAGAATATCGCCGAGCGCGGCAAAGCGTTCGGCCGGCCAGCGGCGTCGCGGATCGCTCGCGCCAGGCTGCAGCAGCACGAGCGGGCGGCCTTGCAGGGAGTCGAGCACCGCTGCCGCTTGGCATCGGTCGTCGTCGGTGACATGCAGCTCGCGGCCGAGTCGTACCGTGGCCGCGCCGGCCAGCGAAGCGACTTCCAGCATTTGCAGGCGCCGGTTCTGCAATTCCCCATAGGCGACCCAGCGGTCCAAGGGCGCGGCGTCAGCGGCTTTCATTCCAACCGTGAGACGCGCATTGAACTGCATGATGAAGGGGTTGGAATACGCTCCGCCGCCATAGATTTGCAACGCAATATCGAAGGCCTCCTCGCGCATCCGCTCCACGAAGCGTTGTGCGGGCAGAGGATCGATGTCGGCATCGGGCGCAGCCCCGAGCCCGCGGCATGGCGGCAGCACCACGACTTCATCCACCGGCCCCGGCCGGTCGGCGAGGAAGTCCGCATGCCACTGCCTGCCGATATAGGTGATGCGGGCATCGGGATAAGCGATGCGCAGCGCGTGCAGGCAGGGCAGCGCAAACACGAAGTCGCCGACGGCATTGGGGCGCAGCACGGCGATCTTGCGCACGCCGGGCAGAGGGGGATGTTCCATCATGCGGTGTCCGCCGTGGGGGAGATCGGCAGGACCTTGGGGGCGTCGATGTCGCGCGTGGTGACCGTGGTCGGCAATTCGAGGTGATAGGCGCCTGACGGGATCATGCCGCAGCCGCCGAAGCGTTCCATGACGCGCAGTTGCGCCAGCACGTCTTCGCCGCAGTGCGCCGACGGCAGTTCGCTCCAGAAATCGAAGCCGCCGGTCTCGCGCAGCTTGGCCGTATCGAACATCACGCAGCCGCCGATCCAGGCCACACGGTACAGGCGGGTCGTGGCGCGCGTGAGGCCCAGCCTGGCTTGCACATGGAACAGGTTGGCCGCGCTGTGCAGGTGATGCCGCGCCCAGGCGGGACTGTCGGGCGTCACGCGCTCGGGCTGCACCTTGCCGTCCCAGAACTCGATGTGCTGCTGGTGCGGCCGGATGTCGTCAAGGAAGCTCATGCCGTGCAGGGCGCTGCCCACAAAGCCGCATTGCTGCTCGACGATGATGGCGTGCATGCGTTCCAGCACGTCGTTCTCCAGCAGCACATCGTCATCCAGGAACAGGCAGTAGGGTGCGCTGGCGTGTGACAGCAGGAAGGCGCGCTGCTCGGCCATGCCGCGCCGTGGCAGGTGGCGCAGTGCGAGCACTTCGCGGCCGGTAGCCTGCATCTGGCGCATCACTGCCTGCACTTCCTCCTTGTCGAAGGCGGCGGCGCCATCCGATTGGTCGGAAATGACGACACGGAAGTCGGTGAAGGTCTGCGTCGACAGCGATGCCAGGGTCACCGCCAATGCGCAGGCGCGGTTGCAAGTGGGAATGAGGACGTCGACCGTCGCGCGCGTCATCATGTCGCCACGCCTCCCGCCACTGCCCGCTGGCGTGTGCCGTAGAGATAGGGATTGAGCGTGGGGTCGTTGTACATCTTGAACTGGCGGTACACCTTGAAATACGCGCGGCCCTCCTGCGCGTCGGCGAGCAGCTGATTGAAGCAGGCGCCGAGGTCCTGGCGCTGGATGATCAGGCGCTGCAGCTTCTCGCTGCACTTGGCGATGTGCTCGGGGCCGGCGTCGACGCGCTGCGTCTGCTCGCGCATGTGGAAGATCTTCAGGCTGAGGATGGACAGGCGGTCGATCATCGCGCCGGCGGTCTCGCTGTTGAGGCGTGCGCCGCTTTCCGGCTGGCAGTCTTCCAGCGCGGAGAGGATGGCTTCGTCGATCGCTTCGACGGCGTCGTTGCGTTTCTGGTTGTACTGGTCGATCAGGCGCTTGCACGCCGCGATCTCGCTCGGCCCGACGTCGGTGCGCCTGGCCTTGTCTTCTTCATTCCACAGCAGGGTGTTGTACCGATGGTTGGCTTCGATCCACAGCCACGCGCCCGGGCGCTCCGCCAGCGGCTGGGAGGATGGCCAGCCGGCAGTGGCGAGCATCTCGTCGTGGAACTGGGTGAGGGATGACGCGGTGAGGTCCTTGAGCATGGTGTCCCTTTCGATTCTTCAATCTTGTACGGCGAGGAAAGATCGAGAGACCGGGCTGCAAGAAGCGTGCTATCCCTTTTGCCGCGGCCTGCGGCGCGGCGTGCCATGGATTACATGGCAATTTGTACATGCGGCTGTAAAAAAGGCTCAGGCGACGACCACCACCTCCGCCGGGCCTTCCTTGCGAATCACATTGACGCCCACGTTGTTCGGATAGCGTTGCAGCAACAGATCGACGGTCGAGCCGGCAATCGACAGACCGCGCACTTCGACGCGTTCGAGGAAGGGCGGGAGCTGGGGATGCCGGAAGCGGATTTCCGGCTTGTGCGGATCGAAGGAGAGACCAAGGCAAGCCTGCAGCAGGGAAAATACCGTGGCCGCAGCCCACGCCTGCGGCGAACAGGCGACCGGATACAGTGTGGGGCCTTCGTCCGGCCGCTTCTCGAAGCCGCAGAAAAGTTCCGGCATGCGGCTCTGGTCCATGTACAGCGATGCGTCGCGCAGCGCGCTGAAGACTTGCATGGCTTTGTTGGTGAAGCCGTAGCGCGCCATTCCTTCGGCGATCAGTGCGTTGTCGTGCGGCCAGACCGATCCGTTGTGGTAGGCCATCGGGTTGTAGCGGGACGCGCTGGCCGGGATGGTGCGTATGCCCCAGCCGCAGAAGAATTCCTCGCTCAGCAGCTGGTCGGCGATGCGCGCCGCGTGCTCGGGCGTGGCGATGCCGGACCAGAGCGTATGGCCGGCATTGGAGGAGGGTACCGCGCATTGCCGCTTGCTGCCGTCCAGCGCGATGGCATAGGTGCCGATCTCTTCGCACCAGAAGCTGTCGTTGAACTTTTTCCTGAGTGTTTCCGCAGCGTTCTGCAGCCTGTTCGCCAGCGCGGTGTCGCCCAGCAGGTGCGCCAGTTCCGCCGCGCGTATCTTGGCTTCATAGACATAGCCCTGGACTTCGCACAGCGCGATGGGCGCTTCCGCCAGCCGGCCGTCGCTATGGAAGACGGAATCGTTCGAGTCCTTCCATCCTTGCTGCACCAGGCCGCTGTCGCTATAGCGCGCATACTCGACGAAGCCGTCGCCGTCGCGGTCGCCGTATTCGTCGATCCAGTTGAGCGCGCGGCGGATATTGCTCCAGATGCCGCGGATGAAATCGAGGTCGCCGGTGCGTTCGTAGTAGGCGCCGGCCAGGCCCACGAACAGCGGCGTGGCGTCGACCGTGCCGTAGTAGCGGCCGAAGGGGATTTCGTTCAATGCCGCCAGTTCGCCCTGACGCGCCTCGTGCAGGATCTTGCCCGGTTCGGCGTCGCGCGCCGGATCGAATTCGGTGGCCTGGGTTGCCGCCAGCATCGCCAGCACGCCCTTGGCCATGCCCGGGTCGATCCAGAGATATTCGCGCGCGGTCAGGATGCCATCGCGGCCGAAGGTGGTGGAATACCACGGCAGGCCGGCATAGGGGTAGTCCCCTTGATGGTTGTTCGTGGTCAGCATCACCAGGTCGGCCGTCGATCGGTCCACCCAGTTGTTGAACAGCGGGTCGGAGCTCACGATGCGGCAGCGGTTGCCCAGCCGATCGCTGACCGAGCGGTTCAGTTCGGTGAATGCGGCGAAGTAGTCCGTGCTGTTTTGGACCGCGTGGCCGCCGTGCTCGCAGCCTATCGTCGCGTAAATGTGTTCCTCGGCCTTGGGTTCGAGCGTGATGCGGTAATCGGCGCGCCCGGCGGCGATTCTTTCCGGCACCGGGTCGAAGGTGATGCGGGTGCGGCGGGAAAGCTTGTCCAGGCCTTGGTAGCCGAGCACGAATTCGCTCCTGGACACTTCCGGGTCCAGCATCCGGCCGCGGCGCTCGCGGCTGAAGCCGCGCACTTCGAAAATATCCTTGTAGTCGGCGCCGAATTCCAGGGAGAGCGTCACCTCGATCGGTTCCAGCCCGTAATTGACGACGCGGATATGTTCGTAGCAGGCATTGTTCCACAGCAGCTTGGCGCGGAAGATGTGCAGGTCGCCCTTGGCGATGCGGTTCTTGCCTTCGGGATGCAGGTCGGGATTCATCAGCTCGACGATGAACAGGCCGTTGTCGTCCTTCACCGTCGAGTTCAGGTACATCGGGCGCACGCCCTCGATCAGCAGCTCCTGGTGCGAGAGGAAGCAGGTGTCGCCGTGGTAAATGCCTTCTTCGCCCAGCCCCATCGGCTGGATGTCGCCGAAGCGGTCGAACATGGCGAACAGATCGTTGTGCTTGAGCACGCGCCGGCGCTCGTCCGCCGGTGAAGAAGTGGCGAGGATGTACCACTGCTCGCCCAACCGAATCTTTTCAACCATGGGATTCTCCGTTTGCGTTGATGTTTCCCGTGGATAGCGCGGGTGGAGGTTCAGCCTGGCTGCAGACAGCGATATGCCTCGAGGTAGCGGGCCGCCATGTGCGGGGCCGTAAACCTGCGTTCGAATGCCGCCCTGCAATTCCTGCGGCTGATGGAATCGATGCGCGATGCAGCGCGCACGGCTTCTTCCTGGTTCGAGACGACGAATCCCGTCACCCCGTCTTCGACGATCTCGGGAACGGAGCCGTGGCCGTAAGCGACGACCGGTGTGCCGCACGAAAACGCTTCGATCAGGACGAGGCCGAATGGTTCGGGCCAGTCGATGGGGAAGAGCAGTGCGCTGGCATTCTCCAGCAGCTCGCGCTTTTCCTGGCCGCCCACTTCGCCGACGTAGTTGACGAGAGGATGCCTGAGCAGTGGCTTGATGCGTTCCTTGAAGTAGGTTTCCTCGTTCTTGTTCAGCTTTGCGGCAATGTAGATCGGGCGGTTGCAACGGATCGCGATGTCGATTGCGCGATCCACGCGCTTTTCCGGTGACAGGCGTCCGACGAAGAGAAAGTAGGCGGCCGGATCCGGCTCGAAGGTGTAGAGGTCCTCCGGAATGCCGTGATGGACCGTCGCCAGCCAGTTGGCCCAGGGCAGGGGCCGGCGCTGGCTGTCCGAGATGGAAACCAGCCGCTGCGTGTGGAAGTGCCGGTACAGCGGCTCCAGGCAGGGCAGGTCCAGCCGGCCGTGCAGGGTAGTGAGATGCGGTCTGGAAAAAGCCCTGGCCGCCGGAAACTGCAGGAAATCGGTATGGAAATGGATGATGTCGAATTCATCCGACATCTGCGCCACCATGTCCATCTGGATCAGGTGGTAGGCCAGCCAGGACTGGTCAAGCACGCTTTCGCGCACGCTGTGCGCAACCGGGGAGACGAGCCGCGCCGAGGTCTGCGAATCGCCGGAGGCGAACAAGGTGACATCATGGCCTTGCCTGACGAGTTCTTCGGTCAGGTAGGAAACCACGCGCTCCGTGCCGCCATAGCCGCGCGGAGGGACAGTCTCGAACAGCGGGGACACCTGGGCGATCTTCATGGTCGTTGCACGCTCCATTCAGTGATCCGGCATCCGCGGCCATGCAACCGCGCTGGTGTCGTGGTTGTGCCTTCCCATGCGCTTGCGGGAAAAATCAACAGACTGCGGTGGAGAATAGAGATGTGCGCATGCACAATTGTTCCCGCTGATGCTTGCGCGGGAAGGATGGTGCCGCTGAGGGGACTGTGCCCCGCCGGACAGGCGGCGGGGCGGAAGGGACTAGCGCTTCAGGAGGAGTTACTGTTCGGCAAACGCGCGTTCGATCACGAAGTCGCCCGGGATCGAGGTGTTGCCTTCCTTGAAGCCACGCTGCTCCAGCATCTGCTTCAGGTCGCGCAGCATTGCGGGGCTGCCGCAGATCATCACGCGGTCGTGTGCCGGATCGAGCGGGGGCACCTGCAGGTCTTCGAAGATCTTGCCGCTTTCGATGAGGTTGGTCACACGGCCCATCGTCTTGTAGGCCTCGCGGGTCACGGTCGGATAGTAGCGCAGCTTGCTGGTGACCAGCTCGCCGAGGAATTCATGGTTGGGCAGATGCTCGACCAGCAGGTCGTGGTAAGCCAGTTCATCCACCTGGCGCACGCCGTGCACGAGGATGACCTGGTCGAACTTCTCGTAGGTCTCCGGATCGCGCACGATGCTCATGAAGGGCGCGAGGCCGGTGCCGGTGGACAGCAGGTACAGGCGCTTGCCCGGCAGGAGGTAATCGATGAGCAGGGTGCCGGTGGGCTTGCGGCCGACGATGACGGTGTCGCCCGGCTGGATGTGCTGCAGGCGGGAGGTCAGGGGGCCGTCGGGCACCTTGATGCTCAGGAATTCGAGGTGTTCTTCATAGTTCGCGCTGACGATGCTGTAGGCGCGCAGCAGCGGCTTGTTGTTCACGCGCAGGCCGATCATCGTGAAATGGCCATTGGAGAACCGCAGGGACGGATCGCGGGTGGTGGTGAAGGTAAAAAGCTTGTCGGTCCAGTGATGCACGCTCAGCACGCGCTCTTCGTTGAATGCACTCATGATTGATGACAGTAGGCGGAATGAAACTGGGGCTGCGGACGCGACGCGGACATTCCAGTCGCGTGAATGCGAAAACACGGGATTTTACCATTCTCCGGGGTCGAATACCCCTGCAAACTGCCCGATTTCCCCTGAAAAGCGCAGCGGAATGCGCGTTTTACGGCGCGGGCGCGGCGATAACGGCCTCCACGCCGCTGGTTTTCATGATTTTCGCCAGCGTGTCCGGCGGACGGACGTCCGTGAACAGTTTGTCAACCTGCGAGATGTGCCCCATGCGCACCAGGGCTTCGCGGCCGAACTTGTTGCCGTCGGCGACCAGCCACACTTCGCGCGACTGTTCGATGATGGTCTGCGCCACGCGCACCTCGCGCGGATCGAAATCGCGCAGGGTGCCGTCGGGCTCGATGCTGGAGATGCCGATGATCCCGATATCGACCTTGAACTGGCGGATGAAATCGCTGGTCGCCTCGCCGATGATCGCGCGGTCGCGCTTGCGTACCACGCCGCCGGCGAGGATGACTTCCGAGGACGGGTTGTCGCACAGGATGGTCGCGACGTTCAGGTTGTTCGTGATGACGTGCAGATTCTGGTGGTTGACGAGCGCGCGCGCCACTTCTTCCGTTGTCGTGCCGATGTTGATGAGCAGCGAGCAGCCCGGTTTGACCCGCTTGGCGACCTCCGCCGCAATACCGCGCTTGGCGTTCAGGTGCAGCGTCTGTCGCTGCATGTAGTCGATGTTTTCGACCGAGGAGGCGAGCCCTACGCCGCCGTGGTAGCGCGACAGCAGCTTGGCTTCTTCCATCGCCTTGATGTCGCGCCGCACGGTCTGCGGCGTGACGTCGAATTTCCGTGCCAGTTCCTCCACGGAAACGGTTTCATGCTGGCGGACAAAGTCGAGCAATTGCCGTTGCCGGGGATTGAGGGCCAAGATTTTCTCCGTGGAAATGAAATGAGGCGGATAGGGGGATTTTAGAACAACTGCTCTACAAGCTGCACTTTCTTGCCAGACGAAAAGTAGCTAGATTGCAATGACAAAAATGCCAGCCGTCAACGAAACGGCATCCACACCACAGCAAGGAGACAACATGCGCATCAAGACCCTGGCAGCCGCGGCTGCACTCTGGACGCTCTCGGCCCTCACCCCGGCACATGCCGCCGAAATCAAGATCGGTTCCGTATTCGGCCTCACCGGCCCCACGGCTTCCACGGCAGGCGAGGGCATGGCGATCGCAAACGGCTACCTCGACATGATCAATGCGAAGGGCGGCATCAACGGCAACACCCTCAAGCTCGCCGTCCGCGACGACCAGTATGACCCGCGGAAGACACCGGCGCTGGTGGAGGAACTGATCACCAAGGAAAACATCGTTGCCCTGGTCAACGGCCTGGGCACGGCCAATACCGCGGCCCTGATGAAGACCGGCGTGCTGACCCAGCACCGCGTGCCCATGATCGGTGTGTTCAGCGGTTCCGACATCATCCGCGGGCCGGGTTCGGAACAGATCTTCCATACGCGCGCCAGCTATACCGACGAAGTGATGAAGATTTCCCGCCTGGCCAGCACCCTGGGCCTCAAGCGCGTGGCGGTCCTGTTCCAGGAAGACGGTTTCGGCGCCAGCATCAACCAGGCCGTCTCCAAAGCCTCCGAGACTTACGGCTTCGAGATCGTGCAGAAGGTGCCGTACAAGCCGGGCGAGACCGACTTCACCCAGCATGCGAAGCAGATCACGGATGCCCGCCCGCAAGCCATCTTCCTGATGGGCGTGCCGGAAGCGGTGACGCGTTTCATGAAGGTCTACGACAAGTCGAAGTCGATGGCGCAAGTCTATGCACTGTCCTTCGTGCCGGCCAAGCAGCTCGCCGATGCTGCAGGCGAAATGCGGGTGCGCGGCGTCGGTATCAGCCAGGTCGTGCCCAATCCGTCCTCCACGACGCTGCCCCTGGCAAAGGAATTCCAGAGCTTCCTCAAGTCCCCGTACGGCAAGGGCGTCAGCTCCAATCCGCTGAACTTCGAAGTGTTCCTCAACCTGCGGCTTGCGGTCGAGGCGATCCGCATGGCCGGGCCCAAGCCGACGCCGGAGAAAGTGACGCACGCGCTGACCACCATGAACAGCTTCATGCTGGCCGGGTATCCGATCAACTTCAGCGAGACCAATCGTCGCGGTGCGCATTACCTTGATATCGCGGTGGTGGGGGCGAATGGAAGGTTGCACTACTGAGGACGGTGTAATTGGCGTGTTGACGGCTCCTTGTGCGGGAGCCGTTTTTTATTTGGGGGTGCTGCATGCGGTTCTTTAAGCGCATTGTGGGTTTCGCTGCGCTCTACCCACCCTACAGTCCTCTATAGAGAACACCGCGCATAAAGAACCGTAGGGTGGGTAGAGCGAAGCGAAACCCACCGCGCAACCTAGAAACCAAGCTCCCGCCACAACACCGAGAAGAAATTCCGCACAAACCGCAAGCCCGGCGCTTCCCATTTCCCCGCAACCACCACCGTCCCGCGCAGCGCCTGCGCGGGCGCCTCCTCGGACTCATCCGGCGCGAGAGCGAGCGTCACGCGATACACGCCATGCTCGGGATACCACGCCCCTTGCTTCTCACGCGCGGCGACGGAACCGCCATGCTGTGCCGCCCACATCCCGCTGGGCAGCGCCCGCGTCGCATCCTGGTCGATCCCCGTCACCACCAGCCTGCGGGGAGGGCTGTCGGCGCCGTCCGGATAGAAGCGCGCGGTATCGCCGACGGCAACCCGGTGCACGCTTTCTTCATCGAGATAGGTTTCCGCTTCGCTGCCGTCCTTGCCGACCAGCAGTGCGAGGCGTTCGTTCTTCCGCACCCAGACGCCGGCCGCGAGGTCGGGTTCGATATCGCGCAGCGTGCCGTCGAAGGGGGCCACGGGCTGATAGCGCGACGCTTCCTGTTCCAGCTCTTGCCATTCGGCTTCCGCCGTTGCCAATTCTTCGCGCGCCGAGCTGAGACGGGCGCGCTGCTCGGCGTCGAATGCGGCCACCGACGATACCTGCCAGCGCAAGCGTTCGATGCGCGCTTCCAGCGCTTGCCGCCGCTTGTCGTTTTCCTGTGCGCCCAGGCGGATCAGCAGCTCGCCGGCCTTGACCGCGGCGCCCTCGGCCAGCGGCAGGCCGGTGACCTGCGCGTGCACCGGTGCATGCACGGGAAACACGCGGCTCGCGTGCAGGCTGCCGCCCGCCTGGATGCGGGCCGGCCAGGGAATGACGAAGAGCAGGGCGAACAGCGCGAGCACGGCGGCGCTGCGGCGCGTACGCCGGCTGTTCCGGATCTGCGGCCACAGTTTGCGCCAGGCGGCGATCTCGCCGGCAAGGGGACGAAGGATGAACCACACGATTTCCACCGCGAAGAGAAAGATGCCGACTGCCTTGATGAAGAAGTGATACACCAGCAGCGCAATGGCCAGGAACAGGGACAGGCGGTACAGCCAGGTTCCCCAGGCGAACAGGATCAGGCCGGCGCGGCGCAGGCGCGGGAAATGCTCGGGCGGCGGCGCGCCGAGGGCGAACAGGCGCTCGCGCAGGTCCCAGCGCGCCAGCTCGAAAGCGCGCGCATGCAGGTTGGGCATGTCCAGCCAGTCGGAGAGCAGGAAGTAGCCGTCGAAACGCATGAAGGGGCTCAGGTTGATCGCTAGCGTCGCGATCCAGGTGGTGGTGGCGAGCGGGAAGACGACGGAGCGCAGCAGCCCGTCCGGCAGCAGCGCCCAGGCCAGTGTGGACCAGGCGGCGATCACCAGTTCGGTGGCCACGCCGGCGCCGGCCACCTGCAGGCGCTTGCGGTTGTCGCGCAAACGCCAGACGGCGTTGGTATCGGTATAGGGCACCGGCCACAGCACGAGGAAGGCCAGGCCCATCGCCGGCACCCGGCAGCCGTAGCGCTTGGCGGTCAAGGCGTGGCCCAGCTCGTGCGCGCATTTCACGACGGCCAGCGCGATGGCATAGGCAAGCAGCCCGCCCGGCGTGAAGGTGTCGGCAAGCGTGGTCGTGAAGCGCTCCCAGTCGCGGAACACCTGCACGCCGCCGATCACCAGCGCCAGCAGGGTGAGCCGGGCGAATCCGGCCGAGAACATCCAGCCGAAGGCCGGCGCGATGCGCGTGAGCCAGCGGTCGGGCTTGAGCAGCGGGATGCGGAAGAACAGGTAGTGATGCAGCAGCTGCTTGCTCCACGATCCCCGCGCCGCGGTGCGCTGGCGGGCCATGGCCTTGGCGGACGACCTGGGGTCGGGACGCAGCAACTGGTTGTCTGCGAGGAATTTCAGGACGCCGGAGACGTCGTCGGCATCCGGATGCAAGGTCGTCGACGAACGCACGGCGAGCGCGATGTCCTCGGCATTGCCGAAGGACCAGCGCTGCAGGATTTCAAAGCTCAGCCAGTCGATGCGGAAATACTGGTTGCGCACCGGGTCTTCGAGCACGTGGCTGGGCTCGCCGTTGGCCAGCACCGGGCCGGGATGCAGCGAGAGTTCCTCGCGCAGCGGGGGTAGGACGCCGCTTGCCATGCCTACCATCCGAGGAACTGGCGGATCGTCGCGAGCGGACGGCGCAGGACCCAGTACACCAGCGGAACGCGTGCGCCGGACAGCTTGGCCGTGCCGCGCAGGCCGACGCGCTGCCCGGTCTTTTCCGGCAGCGCGGCCCGCACCCGGTAGGCGTAATTGCCGTCGGGACGCTGCACCGGTTCATAGGAGACGTAGCGCACCTGCGCCGACACGGGCGACAGCGGTGCCGCACTGAGAAAGAGCTCGGCTTCGGCTCCCGCATCGAGTTGGATCGCGTCGCCGACGGCGAGCCAGGCTTCGACTTCCACGTCGTCCGGCGCCGCGATGCGCATGATGCGTTCACCGGTCGCCACCGGCCGGCCGATCCATTCGCTCGGATCGTCGAACAGGGCGATGCCATCGCGCGGCGCGGTCACGCGTGCGCGGTCGACCTGTCCGCGCAGGAACTCGGTTTCGGCGCGGCGCTCCTCGATCTTGCCCTGCAGGGTCGACAGCAGGTTCTTCGATTTGCCGTCGCTGAGCGCCTGTTGCAGCGCCTGCCGGTATTCCGCCTCGGCCGTCACCAGCGCCTGTTCCGCCACCGCGCGGCGGCTGGCGAGCTGGGCTTCGTCGAAATCGAACAGCGGCTGGTCCTTTTGCACGCGTGCGTTCGGCATGACGTGGAATTGCTCGATCACGCCATCGAGCGGGGAGCGGATGACAGCCGGATTGGCGGGCACCAGTTCGCCCGGTGCGAGCACCGTCAGGCGCACCGGGAACAGCAGCACCAGCAGGATCAGCGCCGACACGATCGTGCGGCGGCGTTTCCACCACGGCGCAGCGCTTTCCTGCCGGGCGGCGAAAGCGCGCCGGACGGCGGTACCCAGGCTCTCGATGTTCCAGCCATGCGGCGGACGCTTCGCATCATAGGCATGCTGAAGCACGTCGGCCCATTCCGTCAGCAGCGCGATTTCGTCGTCCAGCCAGGGAATGTCGCGCGCAAGGAGCAGGCCGCCGCGGGTGCCTTCCGCCTCGCGCGAGGCCGAGCTCAGCGGGAGCCACAGGCCGTAAGCCGGCAGCCAGTCCGCCCATTCCTCGCCGAGTGCGGCGTCGACCGTTGCGGCGTCGATCCGGCCTGCTTCGCCGAGGCCGGCGCAGATCCGCTCCAGCCACTGCACATAGGGCGCATTGGCTTCGATCTGCACGACGCCGGAGAGCGCGCATACCTTGCGGTGGGCGAACCACAAGGCCGCCTGGCGGTAGGGGGCCAGCGCATGCGTGGCGTTGACGGCCATGAAATCGAGTTCGACGGCGTCCTCGACGTGTCGGGCCTGGTGGGCCAGGTCGAGCAGGGTGATGACCCCGCCTGAACCCGGCTGCACAGCTGCATCCATTTACATCCCTTTTACATCACTTGGTCAGCCGCGCGGCGGCAAGTTTGCGCCGCGTGCCAACGTTGCCAGCCTGCCGTCGCGCGCCATGTGCGCGCCGCGCTGGCGCAGCTGGTCGGACAGGCCGGTTTTGCCGGCCGGTGCCTTTCCGCCATCCTTCTCAAGCACATCCTTGTTGCCGGCCACGCCGATGTTGACGCGGAACAGCGAAGTCGCTTCCCGGCCCTGCATGTCGCGCGCGATGACCTTGATGCGCAGTTCGCCGGTTACGCCCGCAGGGACTTCGCCCGCGAACTGGCCGGTCTGCGCATAACTGCACCCATGCCGGCAGCGGACGGCCATCCTGCAATGTTGCCGCCAGCCGCACCACTTCCTTGGGCTGGGTGTGCGCGAAGGCATCGGCAGGCACCGTCAGCGAAATGCGGGTGCCGCTTTCGGTGTACTGGTCGGGCACGCCGCGGAACACCACGAGCGCCGGTTCTTCCGCCTTGACCACCACCGTGCGGAAACCCTCGGAACGCGTGTACACATCGCTCAGGTCGCCCTGGCGCTGCACCACGATGTCGATCGGCGTATCGGATGACGTGGCACCGCGGCCGCCTTCGACGCGCAGGGAATCGTTGCCGACGGTGCTGCCGGGGACGGCCGGGGCCTCCGTCGGCTTGGCCTCGATAACGACCGGCGGCGTGAAGGCCGGCGGTGCGACCTCGACCGGCGGCGGCAGCGGCGCGGGGGCCGGAACCGGTGCCGGGACCGGTGCAGGAACCGGAACGGGCTCTGGCGGCGGGACTGGTACCGGCACTGGCACCGGCACCGGCACCGGGGCAGGAGCCGGTTCGGGTGCGGGCGTCGGTACCGGGGCGGGTGTTGGTGCGGGTGTCGGCTCCGGTGTCGGCGTTGGCGTCGGTGTCGGTGTTGGTGTTGGCGTCGGTGTTGGCGTCGGCGTCGGAGCCGGAGCCGGAGCCGGAGCCGGTGCCGGTGCCGGTGCCGGTGCCGGTGCCGGTGCGGGCGGCGCCG
>Ga0196971_1000434_pt1 | contig 32281 bp, 31 predicted proteins | sample S1v_1013CmetaG_FD_148660 | JGI IMG/M metagenome (GOLD analysis project Ga0196971, IMG submission 148660) | Soil microbial communities from Anza Borrego desert, Southern California, United States - S1+v_10-13C | ecosystem: Environmental > Terrestrial > Soil > Desert | place: USA: California...
GGGCCGAGGGGAACGTTCACCCGCAGCAGATGCGGGCGGCCGGCCGGCGGCGCACCGGGCACCGCCGCGTCTTCAATCGCCTGGAAGGGGTCGCCGGCGTCAACGGCATCGGCAAAGGCGCGCAGCTGAAAGGCGGTGCGGTCGAGCTCGCCGTTCAGCCGGACTGGTCCGAGCACGGTTTCCTCGTTGGCCAGCGCCACGAGCTGTTCGCGCCCGGCTTCCAGTCCTTCGGCCAGCTTGCGCAGCAAGGCGCTCCTGGCCGCCGCATCGGATGCGGCCCACGCCGGGCCGGCAGCCGCGGCCTTGGCGACCGCGCTGTCGATTTCGTCGGCGGTCGATTCACGAATGATGTCTTGCATGATGTTCCTTCAGGTAAGAAGTCAGGGCCGCACGAGGCAGGGCTTCTTGTTGTCGAACTTCCAGCCGGGGATCAGGTATTGCATCGCGACGGCATCGTCGCGCGCCCCAAGTCCCATGTTGCGGTACATCTGGTGCGCCGCTTCGAGCTGGTCCATGTCGATCTCGATGCCGAGGCCGGGTTTCTTCGGCACGTCCACCATGCCGCCCTTGATCTGCAGCGGTTCCTTCGTCAGGCGCTGGCCGTCCTGCCAGATCCAGTGGGTATCGATGGCCGTGATCTTGCCCGGCGCGGCGGCGGCGACGTGGGTGAACATCGCCAGCGAAATATCGAAGTGGTTGTTGGAGTGCGAGCCCCAGGTCAGGCCCCACTCGTGGCACATCTGCGCCACGCGCACCGAGCCCTGCATGGTCCAGAAGTGCGGGTCGGCGAGCGGGATGTCGACCGATTGCAGCTGGATCGCATGGCCCATTTCGCGCCAGTCGGTGGCGATCATGTTGGTCGCGGTCGGCAGGCCGGTGGCACGGCGGAACTCGGCCATCACTTCGCGGCCGGAGTAACCGTTCTCGGCGCCGCACGGGTCTTCCGCATAGGCGAGCACACCGTGCATGTCGCGGCACAGGCGGATCGCATCCTTGAGCAGCCAGCCGCCGTTGGGGTCGAGCGTGACGCGCGCTTTCGGGAAGCGTTCGGCCAGCGCGGTAACGGCGGCGATCTCTTCCTCGCCGCGCAGCACACCGCCCTTGAGCTTGAAATCGTTGAAGCCGTAGCGCTCGTAGGCGGCCTCGGCCAGACGCACGACGGCTTCCGGCGTCATCGCCTTTTCATGGCGCAGGCGGAACCAGTCGTTGTCGGCATCCGGTTCGCTCGGGTAGGGCAGGTCGGTCGCCTTGCGGTCGCCGACGTAGAACAGGTAGCCGAGCATTTCCACCTGCTCGCGCTGCTGGCCGTTGCCCAGCAAGGCGGCGACCGGCACGTCGAGGAATTGCCCGAGCAGGTCGAGCAGCGCCGCTTCCAGCGCCGTCACTGCATGGATGGTCACGCGCAGGTCGAAGGTCTGCAGGCCGCGTCCGCCGGCGTCGCGGTCATTGAATGCCTTGCGCACCGCGTTCAGGATGTTGTGGTAGCCGCCGATCGGCTGGCCGACGACGAGCGGCCTCGCATCTTCCAGCGTTTGCCGGATCTTTTCGCCGCCCGGCACTTCGCCCACGCCGGTCTTGCCGGAGGAGTCGGTGAGGAGGACGATGTTGCGCGTGAAGTAAGGCCCGTGCGCGCCGCTCAGGTTGAGCAGCATGCTGTCGCGGCCGGCCACGGGGATGACGCGCATTTCGGTGATGACCGGCGCGCCGCGCGAAGCCTGCGCTGTGGAGGGTGCTGACATGTTCGATTCCAGGATGGGGATGATTCAGTGCGCGGACCGGACTTGCCGGCCCGCGGCGGAGTGGGTTCAGTCGAGTTCGATCTTGCCGGTTTCGATCACCTGCTTCCAGCGCGCCAGTTCCTGCGCCTGGAATTTCGCAAACTCTTCCGGCGTGTTGGCGACGATCTCGAAGCCTTGCGCAGTCAGGCGGCGCTTGGTGTCGGGATCGTTGAGCGCGCCGACGATGGCGCCCAGCAGCTTGGACTTGACGTCCTGCGGCAAGCCCTTCGGGGCGGCTACGCCTTGCCAGGAGTAGACGTCGACATTCTTCACGCCGGCCTCGCCCAGCGTCGGCACATTGGGCAGCAGCGGCGAGCGCTTGTCACCGGTGATCGCCAGCGCCTTCAGCTTGCCCGCGAGGATGTGGCCGGCAACCACGTTGATGTTCTGGAAGGACACATCCGCATGGCCGCCCAGCAAATCGTTGATGGCCGGTGCACCGCCCTTGTACGGCACATGCACGCCGCTGGTGCCGGTCTGCTGCCAGAACAGCGCGGCGGTCAGGTGGTCGGAGGAACCGGCGCCGGAGGTGGCGAAGGTCACCTTGTCCGGATTCTTCTTCAGGTGGGCGATCAGTTCCTGCAGGTTGCTGGACGGGAACGAGGGCGTCGCCACCAGCACGTTCGGCGCGCGTACCGCGACGGTCAGCAGGTCGAAATCCTTCGACGGGTCATAGGCGAGCTTCTTCTGCAGCACCGGGTTGACTGCATACACGCCGATGGAGGCCACCATGAAGGTATAGCCGTCGGGCGGCGCATTCTTCACGAAACCCGCGCCGATGGCGCCGGTCGCGCCCGGCTTGTTCTCCACCACCAGCGGCTGCCCGAGCGCCTGGTGCATCTTGGGCCCGATGGCGCGGGCGATCGAATCGGTCGAGCCGCCCGCCGGGAAGGGCACCACGGCGGTGATCGGTTTCTCGGGGTAGGCGGCCCAGGCGTTGGTGATGAGGACAGCGCCGACGGCAAACGCGGAAATCAGCTTTTTCATGGGTTATCTCCTGTGAACTCTCGTTGGAATTTACTGCGGTCCGAGTCGTGCCATCAGGGCACGCAAGGCTTCGACTTCTGTGGGTTTCAGGTCCGACAGCGGCGGACGGACGGGGCCTGCGCTGTGGCCGGCAATGGTAGCGCCGGCCTTGATGATGCTCACGGCATAGCCGGCGCAACGGTTGCGGATTTCCAGGTAAGGCAGGAAGAAATCCTTGATGATGCGGTTGGTGGTTTCAGTGTCGTTCGCGGCGTGGGCGTTGTAGAACTCCATCGCGGTGCGCGGAATGAAGTTGAACACGGCAGAGGAATAGACCGGCACGCCCATCGCCTTGTAGGCGCCGGCGAACACTTCCGCCGTCGGCAGGCCGCCGAGGTAGGCGAAACGATCGCCGAGCTGGGTGCGGATGGCGACCATGGCCTCGATCTCGCCGAGGCCATCCTTGAAGCCGACCAGGTTCGGGCAGCGGTCGGCCAGGATCTGCAGCGATTCCGGCGTCAGGCGGCAAGCGCCGCGGTTGTAGACGACCACGCCCAGTTTCACGCTGCGGCACACCGCTTCCACATGGTTGACCAGGCCTTCCTGCGAGGCTTCGGTCAGGTAGTGGGGCAACAGGAGGATGCCCTGCGCGCCCTGGCGTTCCGCTTCCTGCGCATACTTGATCGCAAGCGAGGTACCGCCGCCGGCGCCGGCAATGATGGGCATGCGGCCGCGGCAGGTTTCGATGGCGGTGTGGATGACCTGCGCATACTCGGCCGGTTCCAGCGAGAAAAACTCGCCCGTGCCGCCGGCGGCGAACAGGGCCGAAGCGCCGTAGGGCATCAGCCATTCGAGACGCTCGGCATACGGCCCCGGGTTGAATTGCAGCTCGGCGTCGAAGTCCGTCAGGGGAAACGACAGCAGGCCGCTCTGGAGGACGAGTTTCAGTTCATTCGGGTTCATCTGCTTACCTTTGGTTAATGTCGCCGACGGTCCTGCCGGCTGCTTGCGAAGAGAAAAACTGCAATAAATGTGCGTTGAATGGTACCGCTACCAAGACAAATGGTAGCGGTACCAAAAAGTGATGTCAAACTGTTTTTTGGGAAAGGAAAAAGGGGCCTTCCAGGGCTTGCTTGCGGGGTTGATGGTACGGAGAAAGCCGCTGGATCCCGGCCTTCGCCGGGATGACGGGGTGAGGTTTGGGGGTGTCTTGAAGCGAAGCCGCCCGCATTCAGATGCAGAAGGACGGGCTTGATTGGCCGCGGGCGGGCAGAAGCGGCAGCACTGCACAATCCCCTTACCCCGTCATCCCGGCGAAGGCCGGGATCCAGCGTCGTTATCGGATGCCAGTAAAGCCGCTGGATCCCGACTTTCGTCGGGATGACGGGGTGAGATGGGGGCGTGATTGACGCCGGGCGCCCGCATTTTGGATGCGGCGGGGCGTCCTCGAGCGCTTGCCTGCGGGCAGAAGCGCCAGCACTGCGTACCCTCTTACCCCGTCATCCCGGCGAAGGCCGGGATCCAGCGTCGTTAACGCGTGTCCTGCTCAAGCACTGTCCCGCTCAACAATGGCAAACCCAACATCGTGAATCGGCGACGCCACCGGCCTGCCTTCCGCACGCTCGATGATGCATTCCGCCGCAGTACGCCCGATGGCAGTACCATCGATGCGAACAGTAGTCAGCGCCGGATGCAGATCCCTGGCGAACGCAAGGTCGCCCAGCCCGATCACCGCGAGCTGCCCCGGGACCGCAATGCCACGCGCCTGCGCCTCGGTCAGCACGCCGAGGGCGAGCAGGTCTGAGCTGCAGAAAACCGCATCGATGTCCGGATACCGTTCCAGCAGGCCAGCCAGGCCCGAGCGCCCGCTGCCAAGCGTGGTCGGCGCCGGCACGACAACCGATGGAATCTCGCGCTCGCCCGCCCGGCACATGCCCAGCCCCACCGCCGCATCGGAAAACGCGCGATGACGCCGCACCGCGCGCTCGTCGTCGCCGCTGATGGTAGCAACGCGCCGCCGCCCCTTCGCATGCAGGAAGCCCGCCACTTCAGCACCGATCTTTTCGTGCGAGAAGCCGACCAGCATGTCGATCGGCGTCGGCGTCAGGTCCCAGGTCTCGACCACCGGGATGCCGCTGGCGAGCAACCGGCGCCGGCCTTCGGCGGAACGCATGATGCCGGTCAGCACCACGCCGTCGGGACGGCGGCCGATGATGGCTTCCAGCAGCGCATCTTCGCGCGAATCGCGATAGCCGCTCTGGCCCAGCATGAGCTGGTAGCCGCGCCGGGCGAGGGTTTCGGTCAGCGACTGCACCGTTTCCAGGAACACGGGACCGGCGATGGTGGGCACCACGGCCGCCACCAGCCGGCTCTTGTTGGATGCGAGGCCCCCGGCCAGCATGTTGGGCACGTAGCCGGTGCGTTCGACGGCTTCGCGCACGCGCTGCAGGACTTCGGGGGAGACGGCGCTCGGCGTATTCAGTGCGCGTGAAGCGGTGATGGGGGCCACGCCCGCCAGTTTGGCCACATCGCGAAGGGTGATGCCGCCTGCGCCGCGGCGGCCTTTCTTTTCCTTCGGCGCGTCTGTGTGCGGAGGTTGCTCGGGGTACTGCTGTTTCTCGTTCATGACGCGATTCTAGCACCTGGAAATGGTACCGATACCATCTCCAGACCCGTCCTTGCTATTTCGGCAGAAACAGCCCCTTGCTCCTTTCCTGCACGATGCCTGCCTTGGCAACGGCGCGCAGGCACATCGCCACCGTCCCGGCAAAGGCTTCGTCGTACCACGGGTTGGCGCCGCTCACTGCCACCGTGATGCCGTCCACGATGGCGCTGCCCCATAGCACCGTATCGCCCGGCGCAAGCAGGTAGGGCCGCAGTTCCTGCACCAGGTGGCTGTCCATGCCCGTACGCCACGCCACCCGCGCCTTGGCGCGCGCAAAGCCGGCATAGTCCGCATCCCATTTCGACCGGTCGCCGACGGCGTGTTCATACAGGATCGCTTCCTCGAACGAGGACGTGGCCGGACCGCGCAGCGGGTCCATCACCACGATGTACAGGAAGCCGCTTTCGCCGACCTCCTTCAGTTTCATGGCCTCGTGGATCATGGGCAGGGCGAGGCCCACCGCCTTTTCGGCGGCATGGCGGTCGATCAGGTAACTGCCGGCATGCGACATGCGTTTTCTCCTCTCTGGATAAAGTGTCAAATCTGCGTGACGAAACGGAAAGTCTTGTCCCAGTCATCGGCGAAGCGCGCGATGCCGAAGCGTTCCAGCGCGTAGCGGCGCGCACCTTCCCCCAGCTCGCGGGCGTGGCCGGGATCGCGCAGCAGTTCCTGCATGCGCGTGATGAGGGTTTCTACATTGGTATCGATGTAGCCGGAAACGCCGTTGCGGATCACCGTCGACATTTCCGTGGTTGCCAGCGCGACGATGGGCATGCCGATCATCATCGCTTCGATTACCGCGAGGCCGAGGCTGGTGTAGCGGATCGGATTGAAGAAGAAGCGGTAGGGCGCGGAGAAGGCCGGCAGCTTGGCATGCTCTACCTCGCCCAGCCCGCCGGCTTCCTGGGCGCCCATGCCGACGAGATCGAGCGGCACCGTCTTGCGCGCCTGCTCGAAGATGTCGCCGCCCAAGCGCCGCCCGCGCGTGCGGATATTGTTGATCACCACCAGCCCGCGCTCGAGGTCGCCGCGATAGACGACATCCTTCGGCACCATCACGCCGTGCTCGACCACCCGCGTCGGCGTGCGCCCGTTGCTCCACATCATCGCATTGAAATGCGTGACGTGCACCAGCAGCACCGACGGATCGTCCACCGGGTGCGGCATGTCGGTCGGATGCTCGCGCGGCGTATCGTGCTCGATGTAGATCCTCGGCAGACGGCGCTGCGCTTCGCTTAGATAAAGGTACTGATCCTTCAGGTACTGGTCGTCATCCTGGAACAGGATGCAGTCGAACTGCATGTCCTTCGCTTCCTGCACCGGGAGATCGATGACGTTGTCGCCCCAGGGAATGTGCCCGCAGCGCCCGCCGTATCCGGGCGGGCGGCCCGGCTTGGACAGCACGTAGAAATCGTGCGGCGCCTGGGTCAGGTAATACAGGTAGCTTCCATGCGTGTGCCAGGTGAGGATCTTCAGCCGTTTCTTCATGTTTTCCCCGGACGGAGTGTGGACCGAAGCCTGCGTCGCAGGCGTTCATGCAATCGTTGTGATGGATCAGAAGGTGCCGGTGTACAGCGCGCAGCTGCGGCACACTTCCGGCGGCGCGGACGAATCGAGCTGCTCGCGGAAGGCCGTGTACTTCTCATTGTTCCAGACCGCTTCCACACCGTCTTGCGCCATGTCACCGAAATGAATCCTGTCCGGCGTGGCGACCATGCAGCAGGGCATGGCCTTGCCGTCGTAGCTGACGTAGGAACCGCGCCAAGGCCAGTCGCAGCGCTGGCGGCCCGGTATGCCGGGCGGGTGGTTGCGCGGCACGAGGTTCGGCAGGCGCAGGGCGACGCCGAGCGCGGCGGCCTGTTCGCGCGCGGCGCGGAAGCAGCGCTCGACCCGTTCCGCGTCTTCGTGCAGCAGGGTCTGATCGTCGATGAAGCGGCGCATCGGCGCGTACTGCTCCGGCAGGCTCGATTCGCCGAAGTCGTGGCACAGGTGCTGCACGAAGACGGTATCGATGCCTTCCGCATGCGCCAGCGCCACCAGCCCGGGCAATTCTTCCAGGTTTTCGCGCATCGCCACCGCCACCAGGCGCAGGTGGGGCAGCGTGCTTTCCAGGCGGACTTTTGCCTGCACCAGCCGGCGCAGGTTGCGCAGCACGCGCTCGAAGCGGGCACGCAGGCGGATCGCCTGGTAGGTCTCGGGCGTGGCGCCGTCGAGCGAGATATGCATGGTGTGCAGTCCGCTGCGCACGCATTCCTCGGCACGCTGATCGGTCAGCACCGTCATGTTGGTATTGGTCGATACGCGGATGCCGCGCCCGGCGGCGTAACGCACCATGTCGAAGAAATGCGGATGCAGCAGCGGCTCGCCCAGCCCCTGCAATTGCAGCTCGGTCATCGACGGAAACTGGTCAACCAGCCGGCGGAAGACGTCCGGATCGATGAAGGCCCGCGGCTGCCCCGGTCCGCCTTCGCCGCGGAACTGGATCGGGCACATGCGGCAGCGCAGGTTGCATTGGCCGACGGGTTCGATCTGCACGTATTCCGGCAGCGGCGTCATAACAGCGGCGCTCGGAACTTGACGGCGCCGACGGCACGCCAGAACACCGCCATGGGCGGGATCAGCGCCGAGGTGACGAGCATTTCCGCCACATGCGACGGCGCCTTGGAAGTGCGCTTGAGGCGCTGCATGCAGAAGCGCCCGGTCATGTAGGCCCACAGCAGGCCGGCCAGCGCGGCCAGGCCGCCGGCCCCGGCAAGCGACGCCCCGAGGCAGGCGAGCAGGGCGGCCACGGTGACATAGAAATCCCAGCGCGGCTTCGCGCGGATCTTGCGGCGGTACAGGGTCGGATGCTTCTTGTACAGCAGCGCATCGAACTGCACCTTCTTCACCTGCTGCAGGCTCACGCCCCAACCCGCGGGGCGGATCGGGTGCATCATCACCGCCTTCGGTTCGTACACGATGTTCGCGTGATAGTCGAGCAGGCGGAACTGCAAGTCGGAATCCTCCCGCCATGCAAAGCGGAAGCGTTCGTCGAATCCCCCCAGGTCTTCGAGCACATGCTTGCGGCAGAAGCAGTTCGCGGTGACGAACTCGGCGGTTTCCAGCTGCTTCGCATCCAGCTCGTAATCCGTGGGCGTATGCGACAGCGGCATCACGATGCGGCCGCTCACCGCATCGACGCCATCCTCGAAGGCGCGCACGCCGTTCTTGAGCCAGTCCGCGCGGGCGATGGTGTCGTCGTCGGTGAAGGCGATGATGCCGCCGCGCGCGGCGCGCCAGCCATGGTTGCGCGCTGCCGCCGGCCCGTGCGGGCCCATGGACGGGATATAGGTGACGCGCGGCCCCTGGTCGGCCGTATGCGCCGACCACCCGGCGACCACTTCGCGCGTGTCGTCGTCCGGCCCATCATCCACCACAATGATTTCGAAGCGTGCCGGGTCGAAGCGTTGCAGCACCAGGCTGGCCAGGCAGCGGTTGAGCAGTTGCGGGCGGCCGCGCGTGGGCACGACGACGCTGACGGCGACCTCCACTTCGCCGGGACGCGCAAAACTTCCTTCCGTGCGGCGCAGCGGCGTCGGCACGGCACTGGTGCGGGGACGGGCTTTCAACCGGCCCGCCGGTGCGGCGTGCGGGTTTCTCCTGTCGCGGTCGAATGCAAGAATTTTCGTCATGGATACAGTCCTGGATAGCGCGACGAAGCCAAAAGACAAGTCTTGTCATTGGTTGGCAGGGAGCCGATGCAATTCCCGTTCCAACGAACTTGCTTGAGGGCGCTCAACCGCATTGCAAAGTCAGATGACAGAATGCATTTCCCTTTCCATTTTTTCGCTGTCCTCGGCACGCTGCTGCAACTGCCACAGCCTTGCATACATGCCGCCTTGCTGCAGCAGCTTCGCGTGGGTGCCGCGCTCGACGACGCGGCCGCGCTCGAGCACGATGATCTCGGTCGCATCCACCACTGTGGACAGACGGTGCGCGATCACCAGCGTGGTGCGGTTCTCGGCCAGCGTGTCGAGTTCCTTCTGGATGGCCTGTTCGGATGCGGTATCCAGCGCCGAAGTCGCTTCGTCGAAGATCAGCAGCGGCGGATTCTTCAAGATGGCGCGGGCCAGCGCGATCCGCTGTTTCTCCCCGCCCGACAGTTTCACGCCCCGTTCCCCGACAGGTGTGTCGTATTTCTGCGGCAGCGAGTCGATCAGGTCGTGGATATGCGCCGCCTTGCAGGCCGCGATGATCTGTTCCATCGTCGCGCCTTCCCGGCCGTAGCCGATGTTGTAGGCGATGGTGTCGTTGAAGAGCAGGGTTTCCTGCGGCACCACGCCAATGGCTTCGCGCAGGCTCTTGGCGCTCACCGCGCGCACGTCCTGCCCGTCGACCTTCACGCTGCCCGAACCGACGTCGTAAAAGCGAAGCAGCAGCCGCGCCAGCGTCGATTTTCCCGAACCGCTGCCGCCGACGATGGCCACCCGGCCGCCGGCGGGAATGCGGAAGCTCACGTTGTGCAGGATGGGCCGTTCCGGATCGTAGGCAAAGTTCACGTTCTCGAACGCGACTTCGCCCCGCGTGACCTGCAGCGCGGGCATGCCCGGCGGGTCGTGGATCTCCGGCTTTTCACGCAGCAACTGGAACAGCTTCTCGGCGTTGACCAGCGCATCCTTTGCTTCGCGGTACACGAAGCCGAGCGCATTGAGCGGGAGACAGATCTGGATCACGTAGGCATTGATCAGGATGAGGTCGCCGACCGTCATCTCGCGCGACAGCACGCCGTTGCCGGCCAGCAGCATGACCGAGGCCACGCCAATCGCGATGACCGCGCTTTGCCCGACATGCAGGATGAACAGCGCCTTCTGGTTGGCCACCACGGCCTCGGCCCAGTTCACCATGATGCCCTGGAAGCGGCGCGCCTCTTCCTTCTCGTTGGTGAAATACTTGACCGTATCGTAGTTGATCAGGCTGTCGGCCAGCAGGCTCTTGGCGTTCGAGTCCAGCTTGTTCACGCGCCGCTGGAAGATGGTGCGCCGGGCGGTGAATACCAGCGTGAAGCCGCAGTACAGGAGAAAGGTCACGCCGAGGATGGCCGTGTACCAGCCGCTGTAGCGGGCGGTCATGATGGCGATGACCATGCCGATCTCCAGCAGCGTGGGCACGATGGTGAACAGGCCGACGCTGAGCAGGAAGGCGATGCCCGAGGTGCCGCGGTCGATGTCGGGCAAGAGGCCGCCGATGCGACGTTGCGCGTGGAAGCGCGCGCTCAGTTCATGCAGGTGGCTGAATACCTTCAGCGCATAGGTCGCCACCGTGTGCTGGGTGACGCGCGAGAAGGCAAGGTCGCGCAGCTCGTTGAACAGGGTGCTGCAGAAACGCAGGATGGCATAGCCGGCGAGCAGGATCACCGGCAGCGCCAGCATCTGCTCGGGGCGCGACAGCTCGTCCACGATCCGCTTGAGCACCAGCGGCACCGACACCACCGCGAGTTTGGCCAACACCAGGAAAACCAGTGCCAGCGCAATGCGCCAGCGGAATTGCGATACCACCTTCCACAGGTCGCGCATGACCTTGGTATCGCTGTGCTGTTCTTCAATGGTCGACATCTCGATATGCATCCTTTCTTCAAGCACCGCGCAGACGATGCCGCGCTGTAAGCTTTACAAACGCCTGTTGCAATTTCTGCTGCCTGTCGGACGGGTAACATGCGGCCGTTTGAATCTTCGACTTCCGCTGCCTATCCTGAACAGGCGTTTGAGCGTACCGACCGCGGGGCTCCAGTGGTATGGAACTTGCAGCCGTGCCGCTGCCACCTTTCGTTTCCTGCGGCGCTGCCGCCAAGCGGAGCGCCGCGAGGACTTCATTAGCACTATTTATTCCACGACACGCAGAAACATGATCTTCGCCATTTCTTCCCCGAGGGGTAACGGAACGGCGCGGGGGCGCATGTGCGCCCGGAACGCGACGTGGAACGGAAGAAAGGAGATTCACGATGACAAGGATTGAGCAATCGATCGAGATCAACGTTCCTGTCAGCACTGCCTATCGCCAGCTGACGCGGTTCGAGCAGTACCCGCGGTTCATGGAGGATGTGGAAGAGGTGCGCCAGCTCGACGACACGCATCTCCACTGGCATACCAAGGCAGGCAATCTGGACATGGAATGGGATGCAGAGATTACGCAACAAGTTCCGGACCGCTGCATTGCCTGGCGCAACATCAACGGCCCGCGCTACGAAGGCCGGATCGAGCTGCGGCCGACCGAAGGCGACCGCACCGAAGTGAAGCTGACGATGGAGTGTGACCCGAAGCAACAGGTGCTGGCCCAGCATGGCGACGCGCAGAAGGCGATCGCCGAGCGTACCGAACACGACCTCGTCCGCTTCAAGAAATTCATCGAGAAGCTGGGCAGGGAAAGCCACGACTGGCTTGGCAAGATCAAGGATACCGAGCCGCTGACCACCGATGCCGGCGCGGCCCGGATGGCGAGCCAAGAACAGGAAGGGCGTGCGCTGTCCCGGCGCGAGCCGGCCGGCGATGGACGGGTGCCCTCAAGCGTGACCGAAGCGTGGACGGCAGGCATGCGGCCCGGCTGGATGCCCGACATGGTGCAGGCATGGAGCGATCCGCTCTCCCTGATGCGGCGCATGTCGGAAGACGTCGACCGCCTGATCGGGCGCGTCGTCGGCGGTCTGTCCGGCGCGGCGCCTTTGCAGCCGCCGGCAGTATCGGCATCCGGTTCGGCGTGGACCCCGCCGGTGGAAGTGGCGCAGCGTGACGGCAAATTCATCGTCTGCGCGGAACTGGCCGGCGTGAAAAGGGAAGATGTGAAGGTCGAGGTCAGCGGCGACCGGTTGACGATCGAAGGCGAGCGGCGCCAGGAGCCTTCGCACGGGCCGCAAGATTTCCGGCGCAGCGAGCGCGCGTACGGACGCTTCTATCGGGTGCTCACGCTGCCGCCCGGCGCGCAAGGCGATGCGGCCTCGGCCTCGCTGCAGGACGGCCTGCTTGAAGTGACGGTGCCGGTAGGCGAGGCCGCGCGGCAACGGCGGCGCATCGAAATACAGACGCGGCGCTAGCAGCGCCTGGTCGCGCACGGAGGGGCATCAAATCGAAACCGCTTACATCTGGTACCTGATCCTCGGGGCGCTGCTCCTGCTGATGGGGCTGCTCGGCTCGATCTGGCACACTCTGCCGCTCAGCCCCGCGATGCTCTACCTGCCGATCGGCTTCATCCTCGGGCCATCGGGCGCGGGCCTCGTGACGCTCGACCCATACGAGAACGCGGAGCTGTTTACGCTGCTGACCGAGATCGCGCTGCTGATCTCGTTGTTTACCGTCGGCCTCAAGCTGCGTGTGCCGCTGTCCGACCGCATCTGGCGGCTGCCGCTGCGCCTGGGGGTGATCGGCATGCTGGTCACGTCCGGCCTGATGGCGCTGATCGGCATCACCGTTTTCGACCTGCCGCCCGGTGTCGCGGTGCTGCTGGGCGCGGTGCTGTCGCCGACCGATCCCGTGCTCGCTTCCGATGTGCAGATCCACGACGTCGGCGACCGCGACCGCCTCCGCTTCAGCATCAGCGGTGAGGGCGGGATGAACGACGGCACCGCCTATCCGGTCGTCATGCTCGGTCTGTTCCTGCTCGGCGTGGAGGAGGCGCAGCACTATGGCTCGCGCTGGGCGCCGCTGCAGGCCCTGTGGGGCATCCTCGCCGGATTCGGCAGCGGATTCCTGCTCGCCCGTGGCGTGGTGAAACTCGCATTGCACCTGCGCCAGCGCTACCACAAGGCGCTCGGGATGGAAGAATTCCTCACCCTCGGCCTGATCGCCGCGTCCTACGGGGTGGCGCATCTCGTGCATGGCGTCGGATTCGTTGCGGTGTTCGCCGCCGGCGTCGCCATGCGCCGCATCGAGCACGAGCGCAGCGGAGTGACGCCGCCGTCGGAAATCATCGGCGCGGTGCCGGCGGGGGATGAACCGGCCGTCGCGACCCATCCTGAAAAAGCCCCGGCCTACATGGCCGAGACGGTGCTCGGATTCAACCAGCAGCTGGAGCACATTGCCGAGTTCGTGATGGTGCTTTTGCTCGGCATCATGCTTTCCGTCGCCGGGCTGAGCTTGGAGGGCGCGCTTGCCGCGGCGCTGCTGCTGCTGGTCGTGCGGCCGCTGTCTGTGTTCGTTTCGCTCATCGGCGAGCAGACCGGGCGGACGCAACGCGTCCTGATGGGCTGGTTCGGCATCCGCGGCATCGGTTCGCTCTACTACCTGATGTTCGCGCTGCAGTACGAATGGCCGCTCGCCATGAAAGAGCGCCTGGTGTCGCTGGTGCTGACGGCGGTAACGATCTCGATCCTGCTGCACGGCATCTCCGCGACGCCGCTGATGGAGCGGTATCACAAGCGGCGCCTTCCGATCGTGGATAAATGATAAGACAGGAATGAAAGGAAAGACATGAATGCCGATATCATCGGCTGGCTCAGTGCCGCAATCCTGGTGATGACGATTTCGAGGCAGGTCTATACGCAGTGGCGGGCGCGCAGCGTCGCCGGCGTGTCGAAGTGGCTGTTCATCGGACAGCTCACGGCCTCCCTCGGCTTCACCATCTACAGCTACCTGGTGGAAAACTGGGTGTTCGTGTTCGCCAACTTCTTCATCTTCCTTACTGCCGTCGCCGGCGAGTTCGTGTACATGCGCAACAAGCGGCTCGCGCAGCGCGAGCCCGGCCGGTAAAAAGCACCTTCATCCGTTTTCCAATTTACACACGCGGGTAGAACTTACCGTCCCTTTCTGCACATCGGCGTGTGAAAAGCGCAGCCGAGGCGCGGGTACGCCGTTTGCTTGACACAAGTGCAATATCCGATGCCCCAGCGAACGGCAGGGTGCCGTGCTGCGCCACCGACAACCGACAACCGGAGGCCGATGTGTACACCTTGGGAATCAACGCTGCCTACCACGATTGTTCCGCCAGCCTGGTGCGCGACGGCATCGTGCTCGCCGCCGCGGAGGAAGAGCGCTTCACGCGCATCAAGCACGGCAAGCGGCCGGTCCCCTTTTCGGCCTGGCAGCTGCCCTACCACGCGATCGATTACTGCCTGGCCGAAGCCGGCATTGCCATGGCCGACGTGCAGCACGTCGCATATTCCTACGACCCGTCGCTGCTGCTTGGCAAGTGGGACAGGAGCGCGACCATCGAGCTTCCGCTGGAGCCTTCCGCGCATGCGTCGTCGGAATGGCTTTCTCCGTGGGACCCGCTGTTCCTGTCGTACATCGTGAACGCCCCGCGTCAGCTGGCCGGCGGTGCGCCGCACCACCTGCGCGCGCGCTTTCGCAACCTGCGCCATGACGGCCCGTTCCGCTGGCATTTCGTCGAACACCATCTTGCGCACGAAGCCAGCGCCTTCCTCGCCGCGCCCTTCGAGGAGTGCGCGGTCATGACCATGGACGGACGCGGCGAGCTGGCCACCACCAGCTACGGCCACTACCAGGACCGGCGCTACAAGCGCATCAAGCAGGTCAACCTGCCGCATTCCCTCGGCCTGCTGTACGAAGGCTTGACCAGCTACCTCGGCTTCCTGCATTCCTCCGACGAGTACAAGGTGATGGCGCTGGCCTCCTTCGGCAAGCCGGTCTACGCGCCGCTGCTGCGGGAAGTGGTGCATTACATGGGCGACGGCGACTATGAAGTCTTGCCGGTGGAGTGGGAGCGAATGTTTGGGCCGGCGCGCGAGCGCGGCGCGGCCTTCGCGAGCAAGCATATGGACATCGCCGCCTCGCTGCAGGCGGTGCTGGAAGAGATCGTGCTGCGCATGGCGGACTGGCTGCATGAACAGACCGGCGCCGAAAATCTCGCGATGGCTGGCGGCGTCGCGCTCAATTGCGTGATGAACGCCAGGGTCAGGGATCGCGGACCCTTCAAGCGGGTGTGGGTGCAGCCGGCCGCCGGCGACGCCGGGACTTCGCTCGGCGCCGCGCTCTGGATCGACGGCCAGCAGCGCGGCGCGGCGAAACGCAACTGGCGGATGGACCATGCCTTCCTCGGCCCGGCCTATGGCGACGACGAGATCGAAGCCTTCCTGCGCCAGGCCAAGCTGCGCTACCGCCGCGCCCCCGACCTCTCCGCCGAGGTGGCGGAGCTGTTGATGCAGGACAAGGTAATCGGCTGGTTCCAGGGGCGCATGGAGTTCGGCCCGCGTGCCCTCGGCGCGCGCTCCATCCTTGCCTCGCCGCTGGAGGCGTCGATGCAGCAGCGCCTGAACCAGATCAAGGACCGCGAAGACTTCCGCCCGGTTGCGCCCGTCGTGCTGGAGGAAGAGGCGGCGAACTGGTTCGTCGACGGCGGCGTGTCGCCTTTCATGGTGTTCGTGTACGACGTGCGGCCCGACAAGGCGGACCGCGTCCCGGCGGTGCGCCATGTGGACGGCACCGCGCGCATCCAGACCATCAACCGCCTGCAGAACCCCGCCTACTACGACCTGCTCAAGGCCTTCGCCGCGCGCAGCGGCGTGCCGGTGCTCATCAACACCTCCTTCAACACACGGGGAGAACCGGTCGTCTGTTCGCCGCGCGATGCGGTCGAATCCTTCTGTTCCACGCCGATCGACGTGCTCGCCATCGGCCCCTTCATCGTGGAAAAGCCATGATGCGCGAACCGCAGCCGCGACGGCTCTTTGGTGGCGGGCAGGCGCCCCGCAAGATTGCGGTGTTCCGCGCGTTGCAACTGGGCGACATGCTGTGCGCGGTGCCGGCCCTGCGCGCACTGCGCGCGGCGGCGCCGATGGCCCACATCACCCTTATCGGCCTGCCGTGGGCGACCACCTTCGTCAAGCGCTTCGGCATGTACTTCGACGACCTGCTGGTCTTTCCCGGATTCCCGGCATTTCCCGAACAGCCCGCGCATCTGAACGCCGTGCCGCATTTCCTGGCCGAGGCGCAGCGCCAGCGCTTCGACCTCGCGATCCAGCTGCACGGCAACGGCTCCCTCAGCAACCCGCTGACGGTGCTGTTCGCCGCCGAACGCTGCGCCGGTTTCCACATGCCCGGCCAGTACTGCCCCGACCCGCGCACCTTCCTCCCCTGGGAAGAGCGCGAACATGAAGTGCTGCGCAACCTGCGCCTGGCGGAATTCCTTGGCGCGCCGCGCCAGGGCGACCACCTCGAATTCCCGTTGAGCGAATCGGATTACCGCGCCCTGCAGCGCTGCCACATCCACCTGCCCGCGCCGGGCTCCTATGTCTGCATCCACCCCGGCGCACGCCTGCCATCGCGCCGCTGGCTGCCGCAGCGTTTCGCCGAGGTGGCCGACCGGTTGGCCGCCGGCGGGATGCGCATCGTCCTGACCGGTTCGCAGGACGAGGCGGAGGTGGTGCGCGCGGTGCGCGGCGCGATGCGCATGCCATCTCTCGACCTGTGCGGCAAGACCGACCTCGGCGCAATGGGGGCGCTGCTCGCGCAGGCGCGGCTGGTGGTCACCAACGACACCGGCATCTCGCATATTGCGGCCGCCGTCGCCACGCCGAGCGTCGTGGTCTCCTGCGGCGCCGACCCCGCGCGCTGGGCACCGCTCGACAATGAGCGCCACCTCGTGATCAGCGCCGACACCGCATGCCGCCCGTGCGCCCATCACGAATGCCCGACCGCCCATGAATGCGCGGAAGACATCGGCGCCGACGTGGTGGCCGCAATGGCGGCCCGGGTGATCGGCAACTGGGAGTACGTGCCGAGCCGGGAGTGGGAATGAAGCAGGGCAAGCGCATCCTGGTGACCGGCGGCGCCGGCTTTCTCGGCTCGCACCTGTGCGAGCGCCTGCTGGCGCAGGGACACCGGGTGCTGTGCGTGGACAACTTCTACACCGGCAGCCCGCGTAACGTCGCGCACCTGGCGGACCATCCGCGCTTCACCCTGCTGCGCCACGACGTCACCGAGCCGCTGCAGGCGGAGGTGGATGAAATCTACAACCTTGCGTGCCCGGCATCGCCGGTGCATTACCAGCGCGACCCGTTACAGACCATGCGCACCAGCGTGCTCGGCGCGCTCAACCTGCTGGAACTCGCGCGGCGGCAGGACGCGGCCATCCTGCAGGCGTCAACCAGCGAGGTCTACGGCGACCCGCAGTTGCATCCGCAGCCGGAACACTACTGGGGCCACGTCAATCCGGTCGGCGTGCGCGCCTGTTACGACGAAGGCAAGCGCTGCGCGGAAACGCTGTTCATGGATTACCGGCGGCAATACGGGCTGTGTGTCCGCATTGCGCGCATCTTCAATACCTACGGCCCGCGCATGCATCCCGAGGATGGGCGGGTGGTATCCAACTTCATCGTGCAAGCACTCGCCGGCAGCCCGGTCACAGTGTACGGGGACGGCACGCAGACGCGCTCCTTCTGCTATGTCGACGACCTGGTCGATGCCCTGGTCCGGCTGATGGAAGGCCCCGCCGCGCTGTGCGGCCCGGTCAACCTCGGCAATCCCGGGGAATTCACGATGCTGGAGCTGGCGCAACGGGTGATTGCGATGTGCAAGTCGCGCTCGACGATCGTGTTCCGTCCTTTGCCCGGCGACGACCCGTCCCGCCGCCGCCCCGACATCGCGCTCGCCCGCTCGGCGCTAGGCTGGGAGCCGCGCGTGGATCTCGCCGCCGGCCTGGCGCGCACCATCGAAGACTTCCGGCAGCGGCAGGAACACAGTTTGCATGCGCAGGTGAAATAACGAGAAACGCAACAGACGCCAGAGGTGCGATCATGAATCGATCCCGCGGAAATACGGTCTCTTCCCTGCTCCGGAGCCTGTCGTTCGCCGGCGCTGTGCTCGTGCTCGCCGGCTGCGGCGAAGGGCCGGGCAACCCGAGGCCGCCGCATTCGCCGCCGCGCCCCGTCACCGAGGACGGGAAGATTTCGCGCGCCCACCTCGTGCTGCCGGCACGCCCGGCGCAGCCCAAGCCGGGCATGATGTAGACGTCCTGCCAGGAGAAACGATGGACACCAGCGACACGCGTGACGCCGGGCCGGATCGACGATCGATCTGGACCGCAAGCGCCGGCCGCACCACCTTCCCGCCGCTGGCCCGCGACCTGGAGGTCGATGTCGCCATCATCGGCGGCGGCATCACCGGCGTCACCACGGCTGCCTTGCTCGCGGCCGACGGACGGCGCGTAGCCGTGCTCGAAGCCGGCAGGGTCGGCATGGGAACGACCGGAAATTCCACCGGCAACCTCTATGCGATGGTCGCCGAACCGCTGCACAAACTGGCGTCCCGCTGGGGCGACGACCAGGTGTGGCGGATGGTCGATTCGCGCCGGCAGGCGGTCGACCTGGTTGAAAAAAATACGCGCCGCTTCGGCATCCAGTGCAATTTTTCCCGCCAGCCCTGGGTGCTCTACAGCGTCGACGCCTCGCCCGACAGCAATGCCGTGATCGACCGCGAGTACCAGTGCATGCGCGATGCCGGGCTCGAGGCGCGGGTGACCTCCGACATCCCCTTGCCCTACGAAATCCACCGCGGGCTGGTGGTGGCCGGCCAGGCGCAATTCCATCCCTTGCGCTATGTGCAGCAGCTCGCCGCCATCATCCACTCCGGGAACTGCATGATTTTCGAGGATACGCCGGTGACGGCCGTGGATGAGGAAAGCGGCACGGTGACCGCCGGCCGCCGGACGGTGAAGGCGGAGCGCATCATCATGGCGACGCACACCCCCAAGGGATTCAATGCCATCCAGACCGAGCTCGGGCCCTACCGCGAATACGCGGTCGCCGCCCCCCTGCTGCGCAGGCAGATCGCCGCAGGGATATTCTGGAGCACCGGTCCGGAGGCCGACTCGACGCGGCTGTTCGAGATGAACGGCGAGGCCTGGGTGATGATGATCGGCGACAAGCACAAGACCGGCCAGAAGGAAGACCCGGAAGCGTCGTACCACAAGCTGGAAAGCTTGCTGCAATCGCGTTTCGACGCCGGGCCGGTGGCATACCGCTGGTCGGCGCAGCAGTACAAGGCGGCGGACCACTTGCCTTACATCGGCCCGAGCATCGGCTCCGAACGGCTGCTGCTGGCGACGGGCTTTGCCGGCGACGGGCTGACCTTCGGCACCCTGGCCGCGATGCTCATCGCCGACCATATTGCGGGACGGCAGAACCCCTTCGCCGACCTCTACACGCCGCGCCGCTTCACGCCGCTCAAGTCTGCCGGCACCTTCCTCAGGGAAAACCTCAACGTCGCCAGCTACTACGTGAAGGACTACATCAAGGGCGGCGAGGTCACGCAGCTCTCGGAAGTGCCGCGCGGGGAAGGGCGCATCGTCGACCTCGCCGGCGACAAGCTGGCCGTGTATCGCGACGACGCCTACCAGCTGCACGTGCTCTCGCCGGTCTGCACGCACCTGAAGTGCATCGTGCACTGGAACCAGGCCGAGCGCAGCTGGGACTGTCCCTGCCACGGCAGCCGCTTCACCTGCGACGGCGCGGTGATCGAAGGCCCGGCGATCGCGCCGCTGGAGAAGCGCATGACACCACCCGCCGACGAGAACCAGACCTGGCTCCCATGAGCTTGCTGCTGCAGCGCGATACCGGGTGGCATGGAGCTTGCGTCACCGCGACAAGATTGGACTTCAGGCACGCGCACGATGGCTGATGGACGCGATGTTCTCAGCAGGCCGACGGGGCAGCGCATGCACGCTGCCCCCAACCCATCCTGCTTTACTCCCCCTCGCTTGCATCGCAGTGCGCACTGGACGCAATGGGCATCGCGCCCAGGAGACGGATAATGTTTTTATCGACTAACGTCGAGCAGGTTTCGATACCGACGCCGCACGGCGCCATGGACGGGGTGCTCTGGCTCCCCGACAACCCGGTAGGCATCGTCCTGCTCGCCGACGGAAGGAGCGGCTACCGGGTCAAGCCGCCCATCGACTATGTCGGCACCGTGCTGCGCAACGCGCGGCTCGGCACCTTCTGGCTCGACCTTTCCCGGCAGGGGGAGGGCGGCAATGAACCGGACAGGCTAGCGCTGCGGCTGGAAGCGGCCTGCGACTGGCTGCGCGAGCACCAGTCCGCGGGCAGCATGCCGGTCGGGCTGTTCGGCGCGGGCAACGGCGTGGCGGCGGTACTGCAGCTCGCCGCCAAGCTTGGGTCGCAAGTGTCCGCCATCGTACTGCGCGGCGGCCGGGCGGATATGGCCGCGCACACCTGCCTGCCACGTGTCACTGCGCCGACCCTGCTGATCGCCGGCAGCCTCGACGAACGGGTGGTCAGCGTCAGCCGCGTGGTGTACTCCTCCCTGCGGTGCAAGAAGCGGCTGGAAATCATTCCCGGCGCCACCCATTCCTTCGAGGAACCGGGCAGTCTGGAAGTGGTGGCGCGGCTGGCGCGCGGATGGTTCCTGCAGAACGCGCGCGTCAGACACGTCTGAACGCTGTAATTCCTGCTGCACGCAGCAGGAATTACAAGCGTGGCCCGCTTGTTGCACCTCAACCGCGATGCATTTTTGTCATCCTCGCGGAAACCTCGCCGCTGCCGTCAAAGTCGAAAAAGGCAATGCACATTCGAGGGGACTGACATGAACAAGAAATACGCGCTGCCCGTAATGCTGCTCGCCGCTGTCCTCGCCGCCGGCTGCGCGGGCATGTCCGGCAAGCAGGACGGAACGCAGAAGTCGACCGGCCAGGTTGTCGACGACGCTGCCATCACCGCGAAAGTGAAGGCTGCATTGGCCGGCGATCCCGACATCGCCTCGATGAAGATCAATGTCGATACCAGCAAGGGCAAGGTCACGCTCAAGGGCGAGGTCAAGTCGCTTGCACAATGGCGCAAGGCCGAATCGCTGGCGCGCGGGGTGGACGGGGTGCAGGCGGTGAATAATCAGCTGGTGATTACGGGTTGATTGCTGGGCGGGTTCGGTGAACGACGCTGGATTCCGGCTTTCGCCGGAATGACGGGGGCGGGGAAGGTGTGGGATCAGAGTGCGGTGCCCGCATGCGGGCTCTCAGGTTGCGCACCCCACTCCCATCCCACCGCATTCCGGCGAACGCCGGAATCCAGTGGCGTGTGGCGCACCCATGCCTTCACCGGATGAACGACGCTGGATTCCGGCTTTCGCCGGAATGACGAGGTGAGAGGAAGCGGGGAATTCGGCCGAGGCGCCCGCATGCGGGCCGCTTAGATAGCACACACCTTCCTTACCCCCGTCATTCCGGCGGACGCCGGAATCCAGCGTCGTTCAACCGGAAACCTTCCCCCGAAACGCCGGCACCTCCAGCTCAACATCCGACTCCGGATAAGCCACGCAGGGAAGAATGAACCCTTCCGCCTTTTCCTCCCGCGTAAGCCCCGGCCAATCGATGCGATAGCGGATGCGCCCGCTCGCAAGCCGGCACATGCAGGTGCGGCAGGTGCCGTTGCGGCATGACGCGGGCAGTTCTATGCCGGCCTGCCGCGCGGCAGTCAGCAGCGGAGAGGATGCCGGCGCGTCGAACCGCAGGCCGGCCGGACGCACCAAGGCCGAAAAGCGTGCCGTGTCGCTCACGAGGGACGCACCGGCGTTGCCGCCGTCTCCCCCACCACGGTATTCCAGCGCCGCACCTGCCACCGCGCCACCAGCCCGTTGATGACATACGGATCAGCCTTGGCAAACGCTTCCACAACGTCCGGCGAGCCGGCCTGGAAAAAGAGCACCGCACGGTCCGCCGGCTCCGCAAGCGCCCCCGCAATCACCAGCTCGCCGCGCTTGTGCGCATCCCACGCAAGCGCAAGGTGTTCATTGCGAAACTCTTCGCGCCGGTCGAGATAATCGGGCACCAGGTCGTAGATCAGCAGAAAGTGCATGGCGGCTCCTCGTCATGTTTGAAATCGGAACGACGATGATAGCTCAGGCTGGCTGGAGCTTGCCTTCTCCCGCGGCGCCGCGTCGTGAAAGGCTTCGATGGCCGCGTTGCGCACCGCGCGCCAGTGCTCGCCGCCGCCGCGCACATGCTTCTGGTTGATCTCCAGTTCGATGCCGAGATACGACTCCGCGGGAAAGCGGCGCCGCAGGTAGACCGTGAAGCCGTCGGCCGTGCCGAGGTAGGGATAGTTCAGCCGCGTCTTGAGCGCGGCCGCATATACCTTCAGCGCCGTCTGCCAGCGGCGGCACAGTCCGGCTTCCGGCGCGCGCGCCGGATCGTAGAGCAGGCCGAGGTCCGCCGTGCGTACCTTGCCGGCGAGTTCCGGCGTGAAGCTGTGGCAGGAAACATGCACCACGCGCATGCCCGCTGCCACCGCCTGCGCCACCTGTGTTTCCACTTTCATGCGGTAGGGCAGGTAGTAGCGCTGGAAGATTTCCGCGCGGATGTCTTGCGGCGCATCGCGCGTGGCTTCGGAATAGAGCTTGGGATGGCTGGGCGAGCGGTTGAGGTCGATCAGCAGACGGCTCACGGTCGATACCACCAGCGGCGCGCCAAGCGCGGCGGCGAATTCCCGCGCCAGGCGCAGCGCGCCGACATCATAGGCGCGATGCGTGTGCAGCAACTGTTCATGGCCGCGGAAAAAGTCGTGGTAGCGCGAGGGCACGCGGTTGCCGCCATGCTCGCAAGTGATCAGAAAGAAGTCGCGCACCGGCAACCTGTCCTCAGGGCAGGAAGGGCTGGCCGGTCTGCAGGCAATCGCACAGGCGGCGGTACACCTGATGCAGCTGCGCCTGCGAAGGCGTGGCGCCCGCGGCGCGCAGGATGCGCCGCGCGAGCGGCCCGTGGGCGAGGATGGTCTGCAGCGGCGCGGCCCAGTGCTGCACGTGGCGCGGGTCGCCGGCCATCATGCGCGCGATCAGGTGCCGCCACAATTCGCCGGCGGTACAGCGCCCGCCGGGAAAGTCGAGCAGGCGCAGGTACGCCGCGTTGGCGATTTCCGCGCGCTCGGCATCGCGGATGCAGTCCTGCAGGATGGCCGCCAGCGCTGCGGTCGGCATTTCCTGCTGCTCGACCAGCGTGCCTGCGCGGTAAAGCCGGTGCACGAGATCGATCACCGCCGCCGCCACCGCGAGATCGGCGCGCGGATGCTCCTGCGTATCGAGCACCCGGATCTCGATGGCGTTGCGGTCGAAGCGGGCAATGGCGCCGCGCGAATTCAGCCATTCGTGCTGCAGCACCTTGTCCGGATCATGCGGCGCGATGTCGCGGTACATCGGCGCGAGGATGCGGTCTTCATAGGCGGTGCGGCTGGTGATGGTTTCCGGTATGACGAGGCCGGCGATCGAGGGGAACTGCGCCGCGTTGTCGCAATAGACCCGCATGCGGAAGTCCATCCACCCCGTCGCATGCCCATCGGCGAAGGGCGAGCTGGCGGCGAGCGCGGGCAGGATGGGCAGCGCCAGGCGGATGGCCGCATGCAGGCGCGCGAATTCCTCGTCGCCGGCGAAGGGCAGGTTGATGTGCATGCTCTGCAGGTTGGCCCAGCCGTGGCTGCGGCTGTCGAAGATGCGGCCGTAGGCGCTGTAGATTTCCTCGTTGCCGTGCGGCCAGAGCCGCGTTTCGGTGCACGGGTCCATCCAGGGATGCATGGCGCCGGGCATGAGGCGCGCGCCTAGCGATTGCAGGCGGCGGTTGATTTCCTGCACCTCGCCCTGGAAGGCATCCGGGAGCAGGCAGAGCGAGGCGGACGGGCGGATGTTCTTGACTTCGAGCACGTGCAGCACCAGCTCGTTGGACCAGCCCATCCTGCCGCGCACGATATCGTTTTCCTGCGTGCCGTCGGGTTCGCGCAGCAAGGCGTCGGCGACGGGCATCACGGACAGCCGGTCGCTGTCGACGATCATGTACTCCAGCTCGATGCCGCAGCCCATGAAGGCGTGCAGCAACGGAGGCTCGTCCTCGCTCATATCGATGTGTTTCCCTTCCTCGCGTCGATGCGCTTGCGGAATACGCCCATCACCTCGCGGTACAGCGCGTCGGACAGCACCGCATCCTCGTTGCCGGCATCGACGTTCGGGTTGTCGTTGATCTCGATCACGTAGTACTGGCAGCCGACCTGCTTCAGGTCGACGCCGTAGAAACCATCGCCGATCAGGTTGGCGGCCTGCAGCGCGATTTTCACCACCTCGTCCGGCACCTCGCCGATCGACAGCGCCTCGGTGCGGCCTTCCGACATGCGGTGGTGCTCGTGCTTGATGATCTGCCAGTGCCCGGGCGCCATGTAGTACTTGCACACGAACAGCGGGCGCTGGTCGAGCACGCCGATGCGCCAGTCGAACTCGGTGGGCAGGTATTCCTGTGCCAGCACCAGTTCCGATTCCCTCAGCAGCTCGTTGACCTTGTCCAGCAGCGCTTCCTCCGATTCGATCTTGACCACGCCCTGTGAGAAAGCACCGTCGGGTTGCTTCAGGATGCAGGGCAGGCCGAGGGTGGCCGCGATTTGGTCCACGTTCCCCTTGTGCACGACCATCGTGCGCGGCGTGGGAATGTGATGGCGCGTGAGCAGCTCGTTCAGGTAGATCTTGTTCGTGCAGCGCAGGATCGAATCCGGATCGTCGATCACCACCATGCCCGCATCGGCCGCCTGGCGCGATATCTCATAGGTGTAATGGTCGACGTTGGTGGTGTCGCGGATGAAGAGGGCGTCGAAATCGGCCACGCGGCGTGCATCCTTCGGCGTGATCAGCTCGGCCGTCATGCCCAGTAGTGCGGCGGCCTCGACGAACTTCTGCATCGCCTCGGGATTGGACGGCGAGGCGTTTCTGTACGGATCGTGGAGGATGGCGAGAGAGGGCTTCTTCGTGGCCGGGGTGCTGGTGCGTATCTTCTGTTCCTTCAGGTAATCCATCGCGGCGCGCGCGGCGAATTCCTGGTGGTGCTCCGGAATGTCGCGGATGCTGCCCGGATAGATGCTGCACAGGTGCCAGCTCCCGTTGGCCCGTTCGAAACGGGCGTGCAGCACCGGCGAACGCAGCGAGCGGAACAATTGCTCGCTCAGGTGCGGGTGCCTGCCTTCCGGGTCGCGGCCGAAGTAAATGTTCAGATCGGCGACATCCTCAGTGCTGCGGGCGAAGGAACAATCGATCAGGTTGCCGAGCCGTTCGGCGATGTCCTGCACCGTGCCGCCGGCGTACAAGTCCTTCATCGCCTGCACGTCCGGCACCGGCTGGTGGCCGCGCGCTTCGGCCAGCAGGGAAACGTAATAGCCCTGGCTTTGGTAGCGGTAGGTCCTGCAGAGGTTGAAAACTTTGGTGGATCCGATATCCCCGTAGGCGGGGTCCATGAGGTAGGTTTCGGCGGGTATCACGGTGACACCCGGGATGTCGCTCGGCCAATCTTGCTGTTGACTGACGACGAATAGGATATTCATGGTACTTCCTGTCGCGGCGGACACCGCGGGTGGATGATCAGCAGGTTGGCGTCGTGCGTCACGATGCCCAGCAGCACCGCATTGACAACCCGGTCTACGCTCAGCCAGTACTCCTGCGTGCCGGCATAAGGATTCTGTTGATAGGGATCGACGACCCGCACCTTGCGGCGCTGGCGGTCGTAGCCGGCAATGATGACGAAGTGGCCGGACGGCAGGCCGCGCACATCGTCGGGTTCATCCTCCGGGCCGTACTCCCGCGCAACCCGGTACAGATAAGTCGAGCTGAGGCCGGTGATGATCGGCAACCGCCGGCGCAGAATGCCGCGGATCAGATAGCGCGACAGGTCGAGCAGGCGCAGGCGTCCGCCCAGGCCGAGGAATTCCAGGTAGCCGGTGGTGGCGTGCTGCAGGCGGTAATCCATCTTGAGCTCGCGCTGGCGCTGCAGCCGCTCGGCGATATCCACTCCCGGCTCGGTGAACCAGGTCGGGTCGAACACGGTGAGGTTGTAGGTATAGATCGTCGCCTTGTACCCCCGGCGCAAGGCGTCGCAGGCGAGGAAGACGGCGAAGGTGCCGCCATGCTCCAGTCTGCCGGTGCGCTCGATGACCCTGGTCAGCGATTCGTCTTCGCCCCAGTAGCGATAGACGGCGTGCAGGCAGGTCGGGCCGCAGGTGGTCTCGTCCGGCTGCGGGAGAATCTTGACGGGCAACTGCAGGATGTCTTGGCTCACGGGAAGCGTTTTTTCCGTTTCAAACACGCGGCCGCACGACTTCAGCGGCAGTCACTAGCGCATAGCATTTTCGGTGCCAGACAGCGGTGCGCTTTCCGGAAGCCGTGCTGCGGCATAGTGACTGCATGGGGCATGTAAAAGTTTCCACCGCGAGCATCTCTTTCCACCCGCCGCCGCTCTTTCCGTCTCGCAAGCGTCGATGCTGCGGGCATTGCCCGGACGGGCATGGATGCTGCATGAATCACTTGTTGCGCGGAACACGCGCTGCCGCGTTCCCCTGTTGAACTCGACCAAGGAGGTTCCACCATGAAAACAATATCGAGCCTGTTGATCACCCTCGGATTAGTCTCCCTGCCTGCCCTGGCCCAGGTGCATTCCACTCCGCAGCCGGCGGCCGAAGCCGGCTCTTCCGGGGCGTCCTCGGCATCCGGTTCCGGCGACGCTTCGTCCGGCGCGTCCAGCCCCGTGCTGGCGGAGCCCGGCGCCGCGCTGCCGCCGGAGCCGTCGCCGACTGCCCGTCTCAAGCCGGTCACGCAGGATGACGTGACCTACCTGTGCGGCGGTGTGGGCGAAGAAGAATCCCGTTTCATGAAAGCCCAGGCGCGGGATTACGACCTGATGCTGACCTTTGCCACCCGCAGCGGCGCCTATCTCGCGGACGTCGATGTCGACATCAGCGATGCGCGCGGCAACAACGTGCTGCAGCTCGCCTGCGATTCCCCCATCCTGCTGGTGGACCTGCCCAAGGGCGGTACCTACAAGGTGCGTGCCGAAGCGGCAGGCTATACGCTGAACAAGACGGTCCGCGTCGCGGGCAGCGCGCCCCAGTCGCGCGTGGCGAGTTCCATCCTTTCATGGCCGCAGCAGGTGGCCGAAGCGGGCGGCCCGCCCACTTCCACCGGCAGCGGCAGCGGTGGCGAAGCTGCCGCCGGCAGCGGCGCACGGTAACCATGGCGACCAGCATGGACCGCGGCGCCGGCGCCAGCGCCAGCGTTCTTACGCCCCCTGTCCGGCCGGGCGCGGGAATCCAGGAAGCCCCGCGCGGCGACCGGCGCGTCATCCCGGACCGCCGCGCGAGCTATCGCCTGCAGCCGGAGCCCCAGGAGTTCAGCGATTCGCACTTTTTCCGTCGCACGATCCTCGTCGTCAGCCTGATCATCTTCACCGGGCTGATGCTGACCGCAATCTGGTATGCCAGCGACGTCTTCCTCGTCCTGTTCGCCGGCATCCTGACCGCGGTGCTGCTGCGCGCGCCGACCAACTGGCTGGTGGAGCGCGCCGGGCTGCGCGAAAGCGTGGCGCTCGGCATGTCGATCACCGCGCTCGGGCTGTTCATCATTCTGCTGGTGGTCTTGTTTGCGGTTCCCATGGCCGAGCAGGTTGGCCAGCTCCTGGAAACGCTCCCGCGCTCCATGGCGCGCATGCGCCAGTGGATACGCCAGTACGAATGGGCCAAGCCGTTGCAGCCGATGATCATCGAGCTGTCGCGCATGCGCTTCGACTTCGAGCTGCTGGGGCGCGCCCGGGGCCTGATCGGCTCCACCGTCTCGGCCGTCGGCGGCGCCGGAGTGGCGCTATTCATCGGCATCTACCTCGCGGCACAGCCCCGGCTGTACCAGCGCGGAGTCATGCACATGCTGCCGCGCAGGGGACGGCCGCGCGCCTACGAAGTCATGGATGAAATCGGCAACGTCCTGCGCTGGTGGCTGGTGGGCCGGCTGGTGACGATGACGGTCGTCGGCCTCGCCGCCGGCATCGGGCTCTGGTGGCTGGAGGTGCCCCTCGCCTTCACGCTCGGGGTGCTGACCGGCGTGCTGGAGTTCGTGCCCTACATCGGGCCGATCCTCGCCGCCGCCGCACCCTTGCTGATCTCGTTCAATATCGACCCCCAGCTCGCGTTCTATGTCCTGCTGCTGTATGTAGGCATCCAGTCCGCCGAGAACTACCTCCTCACACCGCTGGTGGAACAGCGCGCCGTGGCCCTGCCGCCGGCGCTGGTGATCTTCGGGACGCTGCTGCTTGCCGCGCTCGCCGGACCGCTGGGCGTGGTGCTGGCGTCGCCGCTGATCGCCGCCGGCATGGTGGCCGTCAAGCTGTTGTATGTGGAGGATGTGGTGGAGCAGCCGAAGCCGAAGACGTAGGGATGGGGATGCGGCTATGGCTGGCGGGTTTCGCTGCGCCCTGCCCACCCTGCAATTCTTTACGGGGCTGGTGGGTTTCGCTCCGCTCTACCCACCCTACCGTCCTTTATAAAGAACCGTAGGGTGGGTAGAGCGCAGCGAAACCCGCCAATGCTTTAAAGAACCGTAGGGTGGGTAGAGCGCAGCGAAACCCACCATGCACCCCTCGGAACCAAAAGCGCAAACGACGCTGCTCCCCTTTCCTCGGAAGAGGGGAGCAGCGTCAGCCGGGGAGGGCGAATCGACGCGCTTACTGCTTCTGCTGCTTCTCGGCGGCGCCTTGCATCTTTTCACCGCCGCGCTCCACGTCCTTGCCGAATCCCTTCATCGTATTGCAGGCGGACAGGCTGAAGGCGAACATCATCATACTGAGTACGGTAACGATCTTTTTCATGATTTTTTCCTTTCATTGAACAAGTAAAACCAGATACTCCCGAAACTGCCGCACCGCCGCACCAGGCCGGCACGCTCCGATGATCAGGAAGGCTGGTCCGTGGTGCGACCTTGCACGTACGCCCCTGCCATCGTTAAGACCTTGCCGAGCAGATCGACGTTCGTTTGATTGTTTGCCGTCAAAGTCCCGATCGCCGTCGCACCCGTGGCGACGGTCTGGACGATACGGCGCGGCCCGATCGCCACCAGCGCCGCCACGCCCAGCGCGCACAGGACCGGATGGTCCATGAGCACACGCATCAGGGTGCTGCGCGGGAAGCGTGTGGGCACGGGCCGGTGCGTCGGGTATACGTGCTGGGCATGCGCCGCGGGCAATGCCCGGGTGGCCATGGGGTCGGCCGGGATCTGATCGAGGTCGGCGCCGCCGTTGAGCGCGCGCCGGTAGCTTTCTCTGCGCATTTGCATTCGCTCCAGGATGGCCTTCCGTTCTTCTTCCAGTGATGGACCGCTCATAGGGCTTCCTTGATGACGTCGATATCGCGCTGGAATTCCGTGCGCAGCGTCGTGGTGAGCGACGGCGAACGGAAATGCTTCAGGCACATGTTGAGGCTGACGCCCGCGATCGCGCCGTACAGGAGGACCACGAACCATGCCGCCAGCGCCCGGTATTCCGAGGTCCAGAAGCTGACGATGATCGCGATGCCGAGGAAAATCGTCGCCAGCAAGGCGAACAGTCCGGCGACGGCGAAGCCCGCGATGCGCAGCGCCAGGTTGTGCTCGCGGATCTTCAACTCGACACGCAGCAGGTCCATGTAATCGCCGACGCGCTCCAGCGTGATCAGGTAGAGCTGCCTGGATTTGTGTAGGGCTGAGAACATGAGGGTCTTCCTTATGCGAGATTGCGGGACATCAGCGGTCTGCCGGGGGCTAGCGGCGCTTGAACAGCAGGCCCAGCAGCAGGCCGGTGCCTACGGCGACGGCGACCGATTGCATCGGCTTGTCCTTCACATACTCGGTCGTGCTCTCCATGCCGCGGTTCAACTGGCGCGTCGCCTCGCTGGCAATGCCCTTGGCGGCGTAGCGCACGGAACTGAACTTGGCCATGAGCTGCGTATGGGCCTGTGTCAGTTCATCGTCGGACATGCTGGCAGAACGGTTGACCAGCGCATCCAGGTCGTTCTTCAGGCTCGAGAGCTCGCTGCGCAAGGTGGCTGCCGAACGCTGCGTCGTGCCTTTCATCTCGTTCATCGTTCCCCTCGTGGCTTGTGAGGCGGTGGACATGGTGTCGCTGCCGTTGCCTGGTTTTACGGTGGAAGTCGAAGTATTGGTTGTATCCATGAATCGCTCCTTGACTGGATTTGACGGAATCCGCACGTGAAGCCTTGCGGACAGGACAGTTAAAGAAGGAAACGCCTCTGCGACGGCAAGCAGGATGCGCAATTGCGTTCATGAAAAAACGCGACGCGTTGCATCGAACCTCCTTTCTATGGCTGCCAGGTGATGCAGCAAACGGTATGCCAAGCGATGACGGAGTGTTAACAGGCGTTGCAGGGGGCAGAGGGGCGGGGAAGGGGGAAAAAACTGCAGACTGCCTTGTAAGTGCGTAAAAAGTGGGTAGAAGGCGTCCCCGCATTTTGCACACGTTGCATGTAATTCTTGCAAGCGTGCATGCGTGGTTTTTCCGGACAAATTCCTTGCCGTCACTAGCCTCGCGGAAAGATAATGGCACATCGATCTGTACAAGAAAGGCAGCCATGTCCTCCACCTTCGGCCTCGAAGAAGCGCGCGCATACATGCACCAACTGCTCAAGGTCATGCACCAGCAGGGCGGTTCCGACCTCTTCATTTCGGCGGACTTCCCGCCCAGCATGAAGCACCAGGGCGCGATGAAGCCGCTGAGCCAGCAGAAGCTCACCGGCGAAGTCACACGGAAACTGGCGCAGTCGCTGATGAATGAAAAGCAGCTGGCCGAGTTCGACGCCGAGCTCGAGTGCAATTTCGCGATTTCGCTGCCCAATGTCTGCCGCTTCCGCGTGAACGTCTTCGTCCAGCAGCAGCAGGCAGGCATGGTGATCCGCACCATCGCGGCCGAGATCCCCAGCTTCGAAAAGCTGCAGCTGCCCGAGATCCTGAAGGACGTCATCATGACCAAGCGCGGCCTGGTGCTGGTCGTCGGCGGCACCGGCTCCGGCAAGTCCACCACCCTGGCGGCGATGATCGATCACCGCAATGCCAACTCCTCCGGCCATATCATCACCGTCGAGGACCCGGTCGAGTATGTGCACAAGAACAAATCCTGCCTGATCACGCACCGCGAGGTTGGTGTCGATACGCTGAGCTGGCACCATGCGCTGAAGAACACGCTGCGCCAGGCGCCGGACGTGATCCTGATCGGCGAAATCCGCGACACCGAGACGATGGAGCACGCGATCGCCTTCGCCGAGACCGGCCACCTGTGCCTGGGCACGCTGCACGCGAACAACGCCAACCAGACCATCGACCGCATCATCAACTTCTTCCCCGAGGAACGCCGCGCGCAGTTGCTGGGCGATTTGTCGGCCAACCTGCGCGCCATCATTTCGCAGCGCCTGGTGCGCACCGAAGACGGCAAGGGGCGCAAGGCGGCGATCGAGATTCTGCTCAACACACCGACCATCGCCGAACAGATCCTGAAGGGGCAGTTCCACGGCATCAAGGAAACCATGGCCAAGTCCAGGGAGTTGGGTATGCGCACCTTCGACCAGGCCTTGTTCGATCTCTACAACGAAGGCTTCATCGGTTACGACGAAGCGATCCGTAATGCGGATTCGGCAAATGAACTGCGGCTGCAGATCAAGCTGCGGGCGAATCGTGGAAAGGATGGGGAGGCGGCGGCGGGCGGGTTGAACCTCGCGATCACCGAGGAGCCGGAGGAGGATGAGGACGAGGTGAAGAAGTAGGGCTTGTTGGCGTGTGACCGGGTTTCGCTTCGCTCTACCCAGCCTACGGTTCTTTATTTGCTTGCCGGGTTTCGCTTCGCTCTACCCAGCCTACGGTTCTTTATAGAGGACGGTAGGGTGGGTAGAGCGCAGCGAAACCCACCGCGCCTCTAGCCGTCCCCATCCACACGCACCGTCACCGCAAACTGTAGAACGCCCCGCGCCCCGGATAGCTGGCAATGTCGGCGAGGTCTTCCTCGATGCGCAGCAGCTGGTTGTACTTGGCCATGCGATCGGAACGCGACAGCGAACCGGTCTTGATCTGCAACGCATTGGTGCCCACCGCGATATCGGCAATCGTCGAGTCCTCGG
>Ga0196971_1000435_pt1 | contig 32064 bp, 33 predicted proteins | sample S1v_1013CmetaG_FD_148660 | JGI IMG/M metagenome (GOLD analysis project Ga0196971, IMG submission 148660) | Soil microbial communities from Anza Borrego desert, Southern California, United States - S1+v_10-13C | ecosystem: Environmental > Terrestrial > Soil > Desert | place: USA: California...
TAAATACCCGCTCCCAAACGCCCGCTTTGGCCCAACGACTGAAGCGCGTATGGACCGCTTTCCAAGCGCCAAACCGTTCCGGCAAATCCCGCCAGGGAACCCCGGCCCGATAGCGATACAACACCGCTTCGACAAACAACCGGTTGTCCCGAGCGGTTACCCCCACATGCCCTTCGCGTCCGGGAAGGAGGTCTTGAATCCGTTCCCACTGATCGGCCCGTAAGCCATACCGTCGTACCGTTCCTCGACCTTCTTCTGAAGTCACTCTCTCAATCGAATCGCTTTTGGTCGTCTTTGGCGACCCCTTAATTGAGGACACGCCCTAGGTCGGTGCCATTACGGCCCATGAGGATCCGCGCATAGAGCCCCTTTCTGAAGCGGCAAAGCCCGTGAGACGCCTTATGTAGCGGACTTTGGTCGGCTACAGGTGCCGTTTGGGGTAATGGAAAAAAGCCAGTCGGCCACTCCCGTCCATAACATAGGCCCAGGAGTCGATCTGGAATTCGATGGAGACAGCTCCGCAGGTGGGGATATTGCCGATGCTTTCGCCGGCCAAGCGATTGATCAGTTCGGTAAGGTGGGGATTATGGCCGATCAGGTAAACCCGGTTATGGATATCATCGAGAGATCGAATCAACTCGACCAGAACCGATGTCTCTTGCTGGTAAATTCCGTCACGCACGATAATTGCTTCGCTGTCATAGCCGACCGCTTTGGCGATCAGTTTGGCGGTTTCGAGGGCGCGCCTAGCCGGGCTGGTTACGATTAAATCCGGTTCGACTCCTCGAAATTTCAAGATATCGCCTATGAGCGGCGCATCATGTTCGCCGCGGTTGTTCAAGGGACGATCGATATCGGCCAGGGACGACCGGTTCCAGTCGGACTTAGCGTGGCGGATAACAATTAAGTTTTTCATGACCGCGATCGCTCGCGCACTGTTTGCAGTGCCTGATCCAGATTCAATTCATTCAAGGAGTTCACATCGAAATCCGGTTTAGGCAAGCCATCGGGGTAAGGCATGTCCGGCGGAAACCGCCCGGTACGTACCAGGACGGTTACGATACCCAGTTGGGCGGCGCCTTTGATATCGGTGTCCGGACGATCTCCGACCATGATCGCCTCGTTTGCCGATCGGTTTAATCGATGCAGCGCTTCTATAAATAGCCAGCGCTCCGGCTTGCCGATGAACAGCGGTTCTAGGCCCGTGGCTGCAGCAAACGGTGCAATCAAGGCACCACCACCGGGCAGCACGATAGCTTGGCCGTTCCGGGTTCCGTCGAGAGCGGGATCGGGATTGGTTCCGATTAACTTCGCCTTTCCGTAGATCAATCGGTTGATGCCTAACGTCAAGCTCTCATAAGTGAGGCCTTCCCCTTCACCTACGATGACATAATCGGGTTCGTCGGCATCGTCTGTTCCATACCGGCGGAGTGCGTTATGTAAGCCGCTGCCGCCAACTGAAAAGTAGCTAAAACCGGGCTTTTCGGCTTGCAAAAACGCCGCTGTGGCGATTGCTGATGTCAATATCCTGGTGGGGTCGATTTCTGGAAAGCCGAGCCTGACCAGCTTGCTAGCCAATGCCTCTGGAGTGGTCGAGGAATTGTTGGTGATGAGCAGGTAAGAAAAATCGGCAATCGCGCGAAGAAAAGTTCGCGCTTCGGGGATGGCATGGTCGCCGCGATAGAGTACGCCATCCATATCGAGCAAAAATGCAGGCTTGGGCATCGCTTAGCTCTCAACTTAGAGCGTTATATTTTCAAAAATCGATTCTTCCTGCACAAGAAACGGAAGCTGTCCATGTTCTCGATGAACGAACTTGGGCAGTCTATTGATGGGATGATTTTTCGTTATGCAGCGGCAGGTTATACTGTGGTTGAATGGCGTGCTTTCGCCGCGCTCTTATCCTCTTTCATAGTCCCAAGGTTTCGACTGAGTCATACTTGAAACAGTTCGTTTTTTTAATGCACTCGTTTTGCAAGCGAAGTCCGCAATACTTAATCACTAAGGTGGTTAAGAGAAGTGTTTCGGAAGCGTTCATCATTTAGTAATACCTTGACAATATTGTGGGTTTTGCTATTTAGGGCTGGTTTGGCCGAGATTCTGTTCTGGCGGGAAAGAGAATCGCATTTAAGCGTATAAGAGATCTCGCCTGGTCCGTAACACAACATTTGGTTACCAAGTTTCCGAGGAAAAAAACACAGTGAGCTTTCGAAGCTGGATCTCCGTCTTCTTGTTTTCTTTATTTCTTATTGATGCGTTGGCCGAGCCAGGTAAGCCAGCGCCGCCATCACCGCCCGCAGTTCCAGCACCGAATGCCCCGGTTACACCTCCAGCCGACAAAGCGCCGGCCAAGCCTTTTGAATTCTCGGACGTGGAGCAAAAGGCAAAGGAGTTGGCCCGTAAGCCTTATGTGCGCGATGAGGCCGGGATGCCCGAGTTTTTGACTAAGCTGGACTACGATCAATACCGCGATATTCGATACAAACCAGAAAAAGCACTCTGGCGCGACGAGAATTTGCCCTTTCAAATCCAGGCATTCCATCGCGGTTTTATGTTCAAGGATCGCGTGGTCATTAATATCGTGGACCACGGAAACGCCACGCGGCTAGCGTATTCGCCGGAACTTTTCGACTTCGGTAAGAATCAATTTCCCAATCCTCTTCCAGCGGATCTTGGATTCGCAGGGCTACGTTTCCATCATCCGTTGCGGAAGGACGACGTCTTCGATGAAATTGCCGTTTTCTTGGGCGCCAGTTATTTTCGGGCGGTCGGCTTGGGGCAGTTATACGGCTTGTCCGCGCGAGGGTTGGCGATCGATACTGGCTTGCCGAAGGCGGAGGAGTTCCCGATTTTTAAAGAATTTTGGATCGAAAAGCCGGCCAAGGATGCAAGTTCGCTCACGGTGCACGCTTTGCTGGATAGCCAAAGGGTAACCGGTGCTTATCGCTTTGTCATTCATCCCGGCCTTGATTTGACCATGGACGTGACCAGCCACCTTTATTTTCGCCAAGGTATCGAACGGATTGGAATCGCGCCGCTGACCAGCATGTTTTTCCACGGCGAGAACACTGATCGCTTCATGGACGACTTCCGTCCCGAGGTACACGATTCCGATGGACTATTGATCGGGAGAAGCACCGGCGAATGGGTATGGCGCCCCTTGAACAATCCGCGCCAGCTTCGCATCAGCGTCTTCAAAGATACAAAGCCGGTAGGTTTCGGGTTGATGCAGCGGGATCGCGACTTCGATCACTACCAGGACTTGGAAGCCAGCTATAATCGCCGTCCCAGTGCCTGGATCGAAGCCTTGGGCGATTGGGGACCCGGCGCGGTTTACTTGATCGAAATCCCGAGCGACGCGGAGAAATACGATAATGTGGTCGCGTTTTGGGTGCCCGACCAGCCGACGGGAGAAGGCAAGGAATACATGTACAGCTATCGTTTGCATTATGAGTTGGACGAATTCACCGCACCGGGCGGCGGGAAAGTCTCTGCGACCCGCGTCGGCGCCGCGGGTCCGGATAGCCAAAACCGTAAATTCATCGTCGAATTTGCCAGTCCTACGCTCAAGTTGCTCAGCGACAAGGCTGTAGTTGAAGCCGAGGTGAATGCTTCCGCCGGTAAGATTACCAATATCGTGGTTCAGAAAAACGGCGAGAATGACAATTGGCGTTTGAGTTTTGATTTGGAGCCCGAAAAAGACAAAGACCCAGTTGAGTTGCGTGCAATGTTAAAGTCCGGCAAGGATGCGCTCACCGAAACCTGGGTTTATCAGTGGAACCGTCGATGAATCAAGTACGGATTTTAGAAGAGATGATAGCGTTCGGCGATCCGGAGCCTGTTCCCCAATCATGGTCTCCCGGAATCAAGGAGCGAGTTGTAGCCTACCTACAGAATCTCGGTTTATCTCGGCAGGATTTGATCGAGAACTTAGCCGACGATTGCTTGAACCGGGCCCGGCGGAGGGTAGGGCGGGGGGCTGGTGACGAGTTGTTAAAGCGTGCGGTAGAAGAGGCCCAGCGACGTTTCGACCATGCTTTGGCACGAGCCATGCGCTTGTCGCCATCCAAGGATCCTCATCCCATTGCAGCAGCTCGTGCCGCCTTGCTGTTGATGAGCAGCCCATCAGTCGATGATGCTCTATTCGGAAATCCGGATCCGTCATCTGAAACCGGTGAAATGCTAAGAGAGATTCTGCCCCGTCCCACGCCGCCGGAAGACCCTGTTCCTATGGCCGAACAGCCGCTGAGATTTTGGCTGTTCAAATCGACTCATCAACGCAGTTAACCCTCTTACATCTTTAACTATGTCTTCTCATGCCAGCGCTTTGCCGGGCTACGTCCGCACTTTAAGGCGAACATTTTTCTTCACTCTGGTAACCCTAACGGCCTTTGCGGCGCTTGCCATGATAACGAGCGCTTTCCTGCAGAACGGAATAACGCCGCAGGAGATCGTGCTGCTCGTGCTTTATACCTTGTTGATTCTGTGGATCAGCACCTCCTTTTGGACCGCCACTCTCGGATTTTGGTGCTTGATTTGGGGAGGTGATAAGCGTTCGATCTCGAGACTGGCCCCGAACACGGGTCTAATGTCCGACCAGGAGCCGGCACGCACGGCACTGGTGATGCCGATCTATAACGAGGATCCGGTGCGGGTATTCGCAGGGCTCCGAGCGATCTATCAGTCGCTCCGCGAAACCGGACGTGCGGATGAGTTCGAGCTGTTCATCCTGAGTGACACCCGCGATCCCGATACCTGGATGCAGGAGGAGGTAAACTGGTATCGCATGTGCTGCGACTTCAATGCGCACGGCAAGATTTTTTACCGTAACCGCGAGAAGAACATCGCCCGCAAGAGCGGCAACATTGAGGATTTTTGCCGGCGTTGGGGGGGGCGTTATCGTTACATGATCGTCCTTGATGCCGATAGCCTTATGGCCGGTGAAACGCTGACGAAGATGGTGGACCTGATGGAGGCTCATCCACGGGTTGCTCTGATTCAATCGCCGCCGCTGCCGGTAAATCATAAATCGTTGTTCGCCCGTATCCTGCAGTTCGCCAGCAGTTTGTACAGCGATATCTTCATTGCGGGGATCAATTTTTGGCAGCTTTCAGGCAGCAATTATTGGGGGCACAACGCGATCATCCGCATGCAGCCCTTCGTCCAGCATTGCGGTCTGCCGAAGTTGCCGGGGCGGGAGCCATTCGGCGGCGAAATTTTGAGCCATGACTTCGTCGAGGCGACCTTATTGCGCGAGGCCGGTTGGGAGGTGTGGCTGGCCGCCGATCTCAAGGGGAGTTACGAGGAGTTGCCGCCTACGCTGATCGATTATGCCAAGCGCGATCGGCGCTGGTGCCAGGGCAATCTACAGCATTTGCGCATGGTGTTCGCCCGCGGCTTTTCCGGCCTTAGCCGTCTGTATTTCCTGATGGGCATCATGTCCTATCTGTCCTCGCCGCTATGGTTGCTGTTTTTGATCTTGACCGGCTTTGAGGCATACGTACAGAGCCAAACCATGCCGGTTTATTTCTTCGGCGATAATATTTTTCCAGTCTGGCCCGAATCTTACGCCGTTGAGATGACAACGGTGCTGCTCGTAACGCTAGCCATGCTGTTTCTGCCGAAATTCTGGAGCTTTTTGTTGCTCCTGATGCGCCCCAAAATGATCAAGAGCTATGGCGGTGTGATACGGGCCGCTCTCAGCGTCTTTTTCGAAAGCGCTTTCTCCATGCTTACGGCGCCGGTGCTGATGCTGTATCAGAGCAAATTCGTCATTGCCATTTTGTTGCGCCGCAGCGTCGGCTGGCCTCCGCAAAATCGAGGCGACCACCGTTTGAGTCTCAAGGAAGCGACGCTGGCTCACGGCGGACAGACCTTGACCGGACTGGGTGCCGGATGGTTGAGCTACGAGTATGTGCCTGACTTCTTCCTGTGGTTGATACCGGTCTTGGCGGGATTAGTGCTTGCCATACCCGTTTCGATTCTTTCCAGCAGCACGTCAGTGGGGTTGCTCGCCCGCAAACTCGGAATTTTTTTGACTCCGGAAGAATACAGGGCACCGCGCGTCGTCGAACTGCTTCATGAAAATCTTGCTCGCGCCGAGCAATCGGGTGTGCAAATTGAAGGCGAGTTGAACGTCGCCGATCCGGGGACATATTCCCTTCACTTCGCCCTTCTGCCCGATCGGCCGGTTAAGAAGCGCCAGCGCCATCAGTTGCGCGCCTTGGTGTATCAATTGGTGGAAGAGGGGCCGGAAACGCTCTCCGCCGCCGATAAGCGTGCCTTGATTTCCGATCCGGAGACGCTGACGCGGTTGCACACCTTGGCTTGGAGCCGGAAGGACAAGGATATCCCTCAACCGTCCTGAGAAGCGAGCGCCCATGAATGAGCGGCTACGCTCATTGATCCTCCATCAGGAGGCCTTGAAGAACTGCGTGCGTTGCGCCGGGATGATCGGCCCGGTGGTCATGGGACGTGCCGTGTTGTCGCCAGTGGTTCTCATCGGCCAGGCACCGGGCGCCAAAGAGGGGCAATTGGGAAAACCTTTTGCATGGACGGCAGGAAAAACCCTTTTCAAGTGGTTTGCCGAGATCGGCATATCCGAAGACGATTTTCGCCGCACCGTCTACATGGCAGCCGTCTGCCGCTGCTTTCCCGGCAAGAACCCGAAAGGCGGCGATCGGGTTCCGGCTCCCGACGAGATCGACCGCTGTGCCGATTGGCTGAACGCCGAGATTCGACTTCTCAGACCCAGGCTTGTTATTCCGGTTGGCAAGCTCGCGATCCGTCAAATTCTCGTTGCGGATCGGTTGGACCAGGTGATTGGAGTTCGGCATAAGCTTTGTCGCGAAGGTCTGGAGGCAGACGTGATACCCTTGCCTCATCCATCCGGAGCCTCGACCTGGCACCGCCGAGAACCCGGTAAAACCTTGCTGCAGAGTGCTTTAAGGCTCATCCGTGAGCATCCTGCCTGGGGTGAGGTGTGCCACGGCTCAGGCGATGGTGTTTTGACATAACGCAAAAGTTATGCACACACGGATTCATGTGGTTGTCAATCTCTTGATGCACTGGTAGTCGGTCTTTGTGAATTTTTCAAGTTATTGATTAAGCGCAAATATTGGCTTGAAAAAGATTTTGTCAAATCGGAAAAATATCAGAAATCACGAGGCTTTACGGGTGTTTTAAATCTGCTCTCCACAAACTTATCCACAGATTCTGTGAATATCTTCTTCTTTAAGGAGTACTACAGAATTCTTACCAATAATCAATGGAAGATTGAATAAAGGAATTCAGATGCACACAATTAACGCTCAGGTAAGGCCGGAAGGCACTCTGGAGGTATTGTCCAAGCTGGAAATGGCGAAGTTGCTCGATACCAGCCAAGGCGGCCTTCACGAGCTCTTCCGCCGTTGCTCACTGGCGGTCTTGAATTGCGGTAGTGCCGTCGATGACAGCAAACTGGTACTTGAGCAACACAAAGATTTCGATATTCGCGTATTGCAACAACAGCGCGGCATTAAACTGGAAGTGCTGAATGCCCCGGCCGCGGCCTTCGTCGATGGCGAAATGATCAAAGGTATACGGGAACATCTGTTTTCGGTGCTCCGGGATATCGTTTTCACCGGATCGGAGATCGTATCGAACTTAGCATTCAACCTAAGCAAATCGGAAGACATCACCAGCGCGGTTTTTCATATCCTGCGCAATGCCGGTAGCCTAGTAACGAACGCCGCTCCAAGCTTAGTCGTATGCTGGGGAGGACATTCGATCAGCCGCGAAGAATACGATTACACCAAGGAAGTAGGCCATGAGTTGGGCTTGCGGGGACTCAACGTCTGTACCGGATGCGGTCCGGGAGCCATGAAGGGACCGATGAAAGGCGCCACGATCGGCCATGCAAAACAACGCATCCATGATGCCCGCTATGTGGGAATTTCTGAACCGGGAATCATCGCTGCAGAGCCGCCCAATCCCATCGTCAACGAGCTGGTTATTATGCCGGACATCGAAAAACGCCTTGAAGCGTTCGTCAGGCTCGGACACGGTATTGTCATCTTTCCGGGCGGCGTCGGCACGGCCGAGGAGATTCTTCACCTTCTTGGGATTCTCCTCCATCCCGACAACAAAAATTTACCTTTCCCGGTCATTTTGACGGGGCCCGCGGAGTGCGCCGGCTATTTCGAACTTATCGACCGGTTTATGATCTCGACGATCGGTCGAGAGGTACGCCGATGCTATCGGATCATCATCGACGATCCTGCCGGAGTTGCCCGGGAAATGAAAGAAGGCATCAGTCTGGTGCGGGAATTCCGAAAACAGAACGGTGACGCTTACTACTTCAACTGGTTGCTCAAGATCGAGCAGCAGTTCCAAATACCTTTCGTGCCCACGCATCAGAGTATGGCTTCCTTGGAACTGCACCGACAGCAGGAGCCTCACCATCTGGCGGCGAATCTGCGCCGGGCCTTTTCCGGAATCGTGGCCGGCAACGTGAAGGCGGAAGGCATTCGAGCCATCGAGGAGCATGGGCCTTTCGAGTTGCGCGGCGATTCGGCGATTCTAAAACCCCTGGACGAGCTGTTGGCGGCTTTCGTTGCACAAGGCCGCATGAAGCTGCCCGGCGTACGCTACGAGCCGTGTTACCGGTTGGTCGCGTAAATCCACGCGACGAGGACATAACGACTTTAGAGGAGTGGGTCCAAGATGTTCATCGCTATGAACCGATTCAAAATCGCGTTGGGGAAGGAGAGTGAATTCGTCGCAATCTGGCGGAATCGTGAAACGTACTTGGATGACGTTCCGGGATTCCGTGAATTTCATTTGCTGCGGGGTCCGAGCAATGAGGAGCATACGCTATTTGCCTCCCATTCGATTTGGGAATCGAAAGAGGCGTTCGACGCTTGGACGCGATCAGAGGCTTTTCGGAAGGCCCACTCCAGCGCGGGAGGAAGCAAAGGACTCTATCTCGGGCACCCGCAATTCGAGGGTTTCGAGGTCGTTCTTTAATCGGCCGTTTGCGCTCCAATCCAACCGCCGCAAGGCGCGGGCTTTCTTTCGAATCGCTTGGAGCGGTGAAGATAAGGAGAGTTATCTCGCTGCTTTCTGCACGATGCTGTCGATGTCTTTCTTGCGCAGGTACGCCCTTACTTTGTCCGCGTCGGCTAGAGTTGCATAAGGACCGATTTTGACGCGGTACCAGGCGGAATTCTCGATTTCGATCATCTCGATCTTGGCCTTGATCTTGATCTTGGCCAAGTCGGCCTTTAGTTGTTCGGCACCCTGAAGATTGTCGAACGATCCGGCCTGCACCAGATAAAGTGCCGTAGTGGGTTGATTTCCGCGGCTTTCCTCCCGCTTGATGGTCTTGATCTCGCTCTCAGGAATGATGACTTCCTTTTCGGGAAGGATTTTATAAAAGGTAAACCGGGGTTCCCGCGGCTTGATCGGTTGCGGCTTCTGCTCGGGTTTCCCCTTATTTGGGCTTTGTTTTTTTTCCTCCGGCTGCCTCGTCATCCCGGCATCAGGAGGTGTAGCGGCAGTTTGGGGGGACGGCGCCGGCATAGATACGGGTTCGGGTGTCTTCGGGGAGTCCTCGCCATCGGTGCCGGAGAAAAAGTACACGACTAGACCGAGCACGCCGGCAATGCCGGCCGCTGCTACACGCCACTGCTTCGGAATTTGGAGCGTGCGTTTTCGGTATCCCGGAATCCGATGTTTATAGTCCTTGGACATGCCTTTACATTGCTTCGGGTGCGGAAACGTCCAGCAGGCTTAAACCATTGCCGATCACCTGTCTGACCGCGGCAATCAGATTGAGGCGGGCATCCCGTAACGCCGCATCGTCCACCAGGAATTGGTGGGCGTTGTAATAGGTGTGGAATTCGTACGCCAACTCGCGCAGATAATGCACCAGATGGTGCGGTTCGTGCTGTAGCGCAGACTGTTCCACGACCTCGGGGTAACGAGACAGCGTGTTGATCAGCGCCGACTCGTGCGTTTCGGTCAATAGCGCCAGATGATTCATGCCGCCGACGAGATCGCGTTTCCAGCCTTTTTCGTCCAGTTGCCGAAATACGCTGCAAATCCGCGCGTGAGCGTATTGCACATAATAGACCGGATTTTCGTTGGTCCTCGAGGTGGCCAGCTTCAGGTCGAAATCCATATGCTGGTCGGATTTTCGCATAACGTAAAAGAATCGCGCCGCGTCTTTTCCCACTTCGTTGCGAAGCTGCCGGAGCGTCACGAATTCTCCGGAGCGGGTGGACATTTGGACTTTCTCTTCGCCGCGATACAGAACCGCGAACTGGACTAACAGCACGTCGAGCCGTTCGGGGTCGCCTCCCAAGGCCTTGATGGCGGCTTTGACGCGCGGAATGTAACCGTGATGATCGGCACCCCAGATGTTGATGATTTGATCGAAACCGCGCTCCAGCTTGTTCAAATGGTAGGCGATGTCGGACGCGAAATAGGTCATCTGACCGTTTTCCCGGACCACGACACGGTCTTTCTCGTCGCCCAATCGGCTCGAGGCGAACCAGGTCGCCCCATCCTTTTCGTATAGATAACCCGCTTCTTGAAGCTTTTCCAGTGCTCGCTCGATGGCTTCGGTATCGGCCAGACTGCGTTCCGAAAACCATTCGTCGTAATGAACGCCGAATTCCTCCAGATCCTGGCGGATGTCGTCGAGGATGCTGTTGAGACCGGCATCGAACACGATCCGATAATCTTCGCTGCCGAGCAGCGACTTGGCGCGTGCCACCAGCGCGTCGATATGAATTTCTTTGTCGCCGCCTTGAGGTTCGTCCGGTGGGATGTCCGCCATGACCTCGGCGGCCGATCGCTGGTATTTCTCGCCCGCCTGCTTGTGCAGATCCCAAGCGATCGTCCGTACGTACTCGCCGCGATAACCATTGCTCGGGAAGGTTAGCACCTCGCCGCATTCTTCCAGGTAGCGGAGCCAGACGCTGGCGGCCAGAATATCCATCTGCCGGCCGGCGTCATTGACGTAGTATTCCCGATGTACCTTGAATCCGGCGGCGGCCAACAGGTTCGCCACCACCGCACCGTAGGCCGCGCCGCGGCCGTGGCCCACATGCAAGGGGCCGGTCGGATTGGCCGAAACGAATTCCACCTGCACTTTGCGGCCTGCTCCGACAGCGCTTTTGCCGAACTCGTGCCCGGCTTCGTGAATGTCGCTGATGATGCGATGCTGCGCCGTGGGATCGAGGAAGAAGTTTATGAATCCGGGGCCTGCGATCTCTAGCTTGGCAATCACACCATCATGGGGTAAGGCCGCCACGATTTTTTCCGCCAACTGCCGGGGATTGCACCGCGCGGCTTTGGCCAGGGTCATTGCCAGATTGGAGGCGAAATCGCCGTGCTGCGCATCGCGCGCACGCTCCACCATAATGGTCGGATCGATATCGGGCGGTAGCTCGCTATTCGCTTTCAATGCGGAAACGGCGCCATGCAGCAGATTCTCCAGACGTTTTTTCATGCGGGGAACGGTTTAGACGGGAAAAATGAGCGGCTATTATCCTAAAATCGCGGACGTGCTTGCAACGCAGGTACCGGTCCCAGCCTCCGAATGTTTCGCGGTCGCCTTCCATCTGACTGGTTCTTTTGAACTATGCATTTCTCCTTATATGCCAGTCATAGTCCCGCCATTTAATCTGCAGCCAATTTGATCGTCCATGTAGTCCACTGCAACCTATCCGGAGAAGTGGCATGAATGCCGACCTGGTGCAGGTGTCCAATCTTTGGCCGTTCATCGCTTATATCGTGGCGGTAATCGTCGTGGTGGTCGCGATGTTGGCGATCCCCTATTTTCTGGCCCAGCATCGCCGTGAACGCGCGACCGGCGAGCCATTCGAATCCGGCGTCGTTCCCGTCGGGGATATCCATGTGCGCCTCTCTGTCCAATACTACCCGGTCGCGATCTTTTTCGTCATCTTCGATCTGGAAACTATCTTCATCTTCGCTTGGGCCGTCGCATTTCGCGAAGCCGGGTGGGTCGGGTACATCGAAATGTCGGTATTCATCGGCATCTTGTTGGCCGCTCTGGTTTATCTCTGGCGGATCGGCGCGCTGGATTGGCGTACCGAGCGGCAAAAATTACAAGATGCCCGACTACGGACTTAAAGGAAGTACCGATGCAGTGGACTCTCACCAAAGCCGACGCCGATCCCGCACCCCGTCCGGGCGAGCGAGTCAACGAAGAAGCCATGCGGCGCAACCTGCTGATGGCGAAGCTGGAGGACTTGATCGCCTGGGGGCGCGCAAATTCCGTCTGGCCGTTCAATTTCGGGCTTTCTTGCTGTTATGTTGAAATGGCGACGGCCTTTACCAGCCGCTATGACATCGCTCGCTTCGGTTCCGAAGTGATCCGGGCCAGCCCGCGACAGGCCGATCTGATCGTGATCTCGGGCACGGTTTTCATGAAAATGGCACCGGTCATCAAGCGTCTTTACGAGCAGTTGCTCGAGCCGCGCTGGGTTATTTCCATGGGTTCGTGCGCCAATTCGGGCGGGATGTACGATGTTTACAGCGTAGTTCAGGGCGTGGACAAATTTTTGCCGGTCGACGTGTATGTACCGGGCTGTCCGCCGCGCCCCGACGCCTTGCTGGAAGGTCTGATCCTGCTTCAGGAATCGATCGGAAAAGAGCGACGACCGCTCGGCTGGGTGGTCGGCGAAGGCGGTGTTCAGAAAGCGCCGATCCAAAGCTTCCGCGATCTCAAGACGCCGGAGCGCAAGATGGCCACCGAGTTGCAGAGTCCGGATCACATCTAAGGTATTTAGGATGGTTTCCACCGTGACGGTACGCAGCGAGACAACGACAGAGAGGTCGGCTAGCGGCGCTATCGTCGCCGAACTCCGCCGCCGCTTCGGGGATGACGCATTGACCGTTCAATCGACCTATGACGGCATTCCGACCCTTTGGGTGGGCAAGGATCGTTTGGTCGGCTGCCTGACTTATCTGAAGCGCGAGATCGAACGGCCTTACCCCATGCTGTTCGATCTCACCGCCATCGACGAGCGCCTGCGCCAACACCGGTCGGGGTTTCCGCCCGGCGATTTCACGCTGGTCTATCACCTCTTGTCGTTCGAGCGGAACGAGGATATCCGCGTCAAGGTCGCTTTGCCCGAGGACGGTTTATCCGTGCCCAGCATCGCCTTGCTCTGGCCCAATGCCAACTGGTACGAGCGCGAAGTCTTCGACATGTTCGGGATTCGCTTTGAAGGGCATCCGAACCTTCGCCGTATCCTGATGCCGCCTACCTGGAAAGGGTATCCGCTGCGTAAGGATCATCCCGCCCGTGCCACCGAAATGGACCGATTCACGCTGCCCGAGGAACGGCAGGAAGCCGAACAGAAAGCCCTGCGTTTCGTGCCCGAGGAATGGGGAATGCGGCGATCCAGCGAAAGCAGCGATTTCCTGTTTCTCAACCTCGGCCCTAATCACCCCAGCGTGCATGGCGTCTTTCGCATCGCCCTGCAACTCGACGGCGAGGAGATCGTCGATGCCGTGCCGGACATCGGTTACCACCATCGCGCCGCGGAGAAGATGGGGGAACGTCAGTCCTGGCACACCTATATCCCGTACACCGACCGGGTGGACTATCTCGGCGGCTCGCTGAACAACCTCCCTTACGTGATGGCGGTGGAACAGATGGCCGGCATCGAGGTGCCGCCCAGGGCGCAAGTGATTCGGGTGATGATCTCGGAGTTCTACCGGATCAACAACCATCTTTTGTTCTACGGCACCTTCGCCCAGGACGTCGGACAGATGTCGCCGATCTTCTACATGTTCACCGATCGCGAGGAAGTGTTCGAAATCATCGAGGCGATCACCGGCGGGCGCATGCATTCCAGCTTCTTCCGCATCGGCGGCACGGCGATGGATCTGCCCGAAGGCTGGGATAAAAAAGTGCGGGAGTTCATCGATTATTTCCCGAAGCGGCTGGCCCATTACGACAAGATGGTGCTGGCGAACAGCATCCTCAAGGGGCGCACCCAGGGCATCGGGGTTTACAACACGAAGGAAGCGATCGACTGGGGCGCGACCGGGCCGGGCTTAAGGGCCACGGGCCTTGCATGGGACTATCGCAAGGCCCGTCCGTATTCCGGCTACGAGAATTTCGATTTCGAGGTTCCGTCGGGGAAAAACGGGGACTGCTACGACCGGTGCCTGGTGCGGGTCGAAGAGATGCGGCAGAGCCTCAGGATCATCGAGCAATGCCTGAACAATATGCCATCGGGACCCCACAAGGCGTTTCATCCGTTGACGACCCCGCCGCCCAAGGCGCGGACGATGCACGATATCGAGACCCTGATCCAGCACTTCCTGAACGTAAGCTGGGGGCCGGTGATTCCGGCCGGGGAGGGCTCGGCTTGCGTGGAGGGCACCAAGGGGCTCTATCGCTATTACCTCATCAGCGACGGCAACACGATGTCCTACCGTACCCGCGTCCGTACGGCTTCGTTTCCGCATCTCCAGATGATTCCGATGATGTCCCGCGGCCTCATGATTGCCGATCTTATCGCGATCCTGGGGAGTATCGATTTCGTGATGTCGGATGTGGATAGGTGAGGGGGAATATGTGGCTGTTTTTGGGTTTTCTTGCAGCGATCAAGCTAAGTTGCTTGGCAAGGTGGTTTGAGGTGGTGGCAGCTGGCGCTGCCGGTGATTTTGAAGCGGGGGGCCGCCCCGCACGCGGGTTACGCTGCAAACTCCGTCCCTGGAGTTTGCCCTTCGGGCCAGCGTTCCGCTGTCCCAATTCGCTCCCTGCGAATTGGTCTTTTGCTTGCCCAAAAGACAAGTTTGTCAGGAACAAACTTGGACGCGCGAAGCGCGCCCGAAGGGTTCGCACCAGGGAGGGTGCGAATCAGCGAAACCAAAGAAAAGGGCACCCGAGTGGGGCGCTGTTCCTGCGGGTCACTTGGTCCATCCATGGACCTCGCCTTCGGCAGCGAAGCTGTGCAAATCGGCTGTCCTGCCGATTTGTCTCGTCTTGGCGTGGGGGCGACAGAAGGCACGGTCCCTGTGCCTCTGTCGCCGTGCGCGATCCTTCGCGCACCCCTAGCGGGCTATTCCGCGCCAAGACTGCGATGCTCGGGCGCCCCATCACGGGAGGAAATCTTTTTACTCGCTTTCGCGAGCATATGAAAAGGCGAATTGTGGGCCGGGATAAGCCTGTCGTGACCTCTGTCGAAGGGGCGCAACCGTTCCCGGCGGGGCACCTGGGGAGACGGTCGTGAACGAAACCCGCATCTTGAGCGACCAGGAAACCGCCGAAATCCTCGCCGCCGCGGGTCATTATCCGGACAAATCCGCCGCCTCCGTCGAGGCGCTCAAGATCGTGCAGAAACATCATGGCTGGGTGTCGGACGACGCTTTGAAAACCGTGGCAACGCTTCTGGAGATGTCGCCGGACGAACTGGACGGTGTGGCGACGTTCTACAACCTGATTTTTCGGAAACCCGTCGGCGAGAACGTCATATTGTGCTGCGACAGCGTGAGCTGCTGGATGCTGGGCGCCGACAGACTCCGCGAACGCTTGTCCGCCCGGTTGGGCATAGGCCTGGGCGAAACCACGGCGGACGGACGCTACACGCTGCTGCCGATCGTCTGTCTCGGAGCTTGTGATCGAGCGCCGGTGCTGATGGTCGGAGAAGAGCTTTACGAAGACATGGACGAAACGAAAATCGAAGAACTATTAAAACGAAATGAATAAATATGGAAAGACCACTGACGCAAAACATTAAGCCCAATCTCTCTCCGGTGACGCTGGAGGATTATCGCCGCGCCAAGGGGTACGAGGGATTGGCCAAGGCTTTGAAAGAAATGGCACCCGCGGATGTGATCGGGGCAGTCAAGGATTCGGGGTTGCGCGGGCGCGGCGGCGCCGGGTTTCCCACCGGCGTCAAGTGGAGCTTGGTGCCGCAGGGCGAATCGGCGGGGCAGAAATATGTGGTGGTGAACGCCGACGAAATGGAGCCGGGGACCTTCAAGGATCGCCTGCTCATGGAAGCCGATCCGCACCAGCTCATAGAAGGCGTGGCCATTGCGGCCTATGCCGTGCAGGCCAATGTCGCCTACATCTTTCTCCGGGGCGAATACCATCGCGCCGCCCATCGGCTGGAACAGGCTTTGAAGGACGCTTACGGCGCCGGCTACCTCGGCAAAAACGTTCTGGGTTCCAATTTCAATCTGGACATTCATCTCCATACCAGCGCGGGACGCTACATCTGCGGCGAAGAAACGGCGCTTCTGAATTCGTTGGAGGGGAAGCGTGCCATTCCTCGGGCCAAGCCGCCGTATCCGCAACTCAGCGGACTGTGGGGCAGGCCGACGGTCGTCAACAACGTCGAGACCCTGTGCAACGTGCCCCATATCATCCGCAACGGCGCCGACTGGTACCGGGGCTTGAGCCGTGGCCAGGATGCCGGCACCAAGTTGTTCGGCGTGAGCGGCCGGGTCAAGCGGCCGGGATTGTGGGAGCTGCCCATGGGCACGCCGACCCGGGTGCTCATTGAGGAGTATGCCGGCGGCATGAAGGAGGGATATTCGCTTCGAGGGTTTTTACCCGGCGGCGCATCCACCGATTTTCTGTTGCCCGAGCATCTGGATCTACCCATGGATTTCGACGCGATGATGAAAGCCGGCAGTCGGCTCGGCACCGGCACGATGGTCGTGCTGGACGATCGGACCTGCCCGGTGCGGATGGTGCTCAATCTCCAGCGTTTTTTCGCGCAGGAATCCTGCGGTTGGTGTACCCCTTGCCGAGACGGATTGCCTTGGGTGGTCGAGATTCTCGAAGATCTGCTGGCAGGAAGAGGGCGCCCGGAGGATCTGGATCGACTGGAACAGCTCGCACGACTCATGGGACCCGGCAATACCTTTTGCGCACTTGCGCCAGGTGCCGCCGAGCCGCTGCAAAGCGCTTTGAAATACTTCCGGGCCGATTTCGAACGTTATTTGAAGCAATCGTCGAATGCGAGGGTGGCCTGATGTATCGATTGACGATACCCGTCCCCGCACTCCCTGACGAAAGCGGCTCTGATTCCCTCTTGCTGTTACAGGAAGGAACAATGTGCTCGGACCAGCTGCCGCCCCCATAAAGCTCGAACGGAAATATAGGGTTCAATCCATGGCGAACATCACGGTAGACGGCCAAATCCACGACGTAAAAGCAGGAGACAATCTGCTCAAGACCTGCTTGTCGCTGGGTATGGATCTGCCGTACTTCTGCTGGCACCCGGCCCTGGGTTCGGTAGGCGCCTGCCGGCAATGCGCAGTCGTGCAGTACAAGGATGAGAACGACACCGAGGGCCGGCTGGTCATGGCTTGCATGACGCCGGTAACCGAAGGCTTGCGCGTATCCCTCGAAGCCCCTCAGGCACGGGAATTCCGCGCTGCCGTCATCGAATTTCTGATGACCAATCATCCTCACGATTGTCCGGTATGCGAGGAGGGCGGCGAATGCCATCTCCAGGACATGACGGTCATGACCGGACATACCTTCCGCCGCTATCGGGGCTTGAAGCGGACCCACCGAAACCAATATCTGGGGCCATTCATCAATCATGAAATGAACCGGTGTATCGCCTGTTACCGCTGCGTTCGCTTTTACCGGGACTATGCCGGAGGCAAGGATTTGGACGTATTCGCCTCCCGCAATAACGTCTATTTCGGACGCTTCGACGACGGCGTGCTGGAAAACGAATTCAGCGGCAATCTGGTAGAAGTCTGTCCCACCGGGGTTTTCACCGACCGGACGTTCAGCAAGCATTACGTCCGGAAATGGGATCTGCAGCATGCGCCTTCGATTTGCGCGCATTGCGCGGTAGGGTGCAACACTAGCCCCGGTGAACGCTACGGAACGCTTCGGCGTATCGTCAATCGCTATAACGGCGAAGTGAACGGCTATTTTCTCTGCGACCGGGGCCGATTCGGCTATGGATTCGTCAACAGCGAGCGGCGCATCCGCCAGCCGATGCTAAGAGGAGAGCCGGTCTCCGGGGAGACCGCTTTGGCCCATCTCAAAGGCTTGCTCGGCGGCTATATGATCGGAATCGGCTCTCCCCGCGCCTCGTTGGAGGCCAATTTCGCTTTGCGGGAACTGGTCGGCGCGGCCAATTTCTACGCCGGATTCTCTCAAGCCGAAGCGTCACTGACGGCGGTCATAGTCGACGTGCTGAGGCATTGGCCGGTTCACGTTCCGTCGCTGCGGGAGGTCGAGCAGGCAGACGCCGTTCTGGTTCTCGGCGAAGACGTGGCGAATACCGCGCCGCGTTTGGCGCTCGCACTGCGCCAGGCGGTACGGAACCGCGCATTCGAACACGCCGACCGGCTCAAAATTGCGCGCTGGCAAGATGCTGCCGTAAGAGAGGCGGCTCAAGGCGAGAAAAGCCCGCTGTTCATCATAGCGCCTAGCGCGACCCGGCTGGACGACATCGCCGCGTCGGTACACCGGGGGGCACCGGAAGACATCGCGCGACTCGGGCTGGCTGTGGCTCATCGGATCGATCCGGGCGCGCCGGCTGTGGCCGATCTCACGGAAGAGGAGTCGCGTCTGGCGGAACGCATCGGCGACACCCTTAAATCCGCAGCGCGCCCGCTCGTCGTCTCGGGCACCGGTTGCGGGAGTCTCGCCGTGATCCGGGCGGCGGCCAATATCGCTCTCGCCCTGGCGAACCGGCGGAAAGGGCGAGCGACCGATCTGAGCTACATCGTGCCGGAATGCAATACGCTCGGACTGGCGATGATGGACGGGCGCAGCGTCAAGGATGCGTTCGCCGCAGCGAAGACCCGAGACTTGAATGCCGTCATCGTGCTGGAGAACGATCTTTACCGACGGGCGGATGGCGGGGCCGTGGACAGCTTTTTCAACGGCACGAGGCATGTGGTGGTGATCGACCATATCCGCCACGGCACCGCGGCCAAAGCGCAACTGCTCCTCCCGGGCAGCACGTTTGCGGAAACCGAGGGCACTCTGCTCAGCCTCGAGGGACGAGCGCAACGGTTTTATTCGGTCATGGCGACCGCTGGCGAAATTCGGGACAGTTGGCGCTGGCTGGCCGACGCCGCAGGCGCGCGCTGGGCGAACATGGATGCACTTACAGCGGCCTGTGCCGCGGCTCTGCCGGGCTTCGGCCCGATCCGGGATGCCGCGCCGCCGGCGGGTTTCAGGATCGAGGGCGAAAAAATCCCGCGCGAGCCGCATCGCTATAGCGGACGGACCGCGATGCATGCAAACCGTGACATTCATGAGCCCAAGCCGCCCGATGACCCTGATTCGGCCTTGGCGTTTTCCATGGAAGGGGCGAGCGTCGACGTGCCGCCGGCGCTGTTGCCGTTCGCCTGGGCGCCCGGCTGGAATTCGCATCAGCAGGCTATCAGCAAATTTCAAGACGAGGTGGGCGGGCCTTTGCGGAACGGCGATCCGGGAGTGAGGCTTTTCGAATCGCCGGAGACGCCGGAGCCCCGCTGGTTCGATGAGGTCCCCTGCCATTTGCGCGACGAAACCCGCTGGCGGGCGATCCCGCTTTACCACATTTTCGGCAGCGAAGAGCTGAGCGTGCTGTCACCGCCATTGGCGGAGCGGGTGCCAGCGGCTTATGCCGCGCTGCACCCGAAGGATGCAGAAACATTGGGCGTCGGCGAGACGCTGGCGGTGCGGCTGAACGAGCGGCTCGTGCGCTTGCCGCTAAGGCTGGAATCGTCCTTGCCGAGAGGCGCCGTCGGGATCTCCGTCGGCCTTGCCGGTCTGTTCCGCAGCGATCTTCCGGCATGGATCGCCATCGAAAAAGAGGGAGGGAGGCCATGACCGTCGGATCGCCGCTCGATATCGCCGGTATTTTGGCGGTGTTGATCACCGTGGCGGCGCTCTTGATCTGGGTCGAGCGGCGGCTGCTCGCCATCTGGCAGGACCGTTTGGGTCCCAATCGCGTGGGGCCGTTGGGTTTGTTCCAGGTAGTCGCCGACATGCTCAAGATTCTGAGCAAGGAGGACTGGATTCCGCCGTTCGCGGACAAGCCGGTGTTCGTGATCGCTCCGATGGTGATCATGGTGACCGCGCTTGCCGCCTTCGCCGTAGTTCCCGTCGCGCCCGGCATCGGGATCATCGATTTCAGCTTCGGATTGCTGTACTTCCTGGCCCTGTCATCCCTGTCCGTATACAGTCTGGTGCTGGCCGGCTACGCGTCCAACAGCAAGTATGCGCTGTTCGGCGCATTGCGCGCGACGGCTCAGACCTTGAGTTATGAAGTCTTCATGGGGCTCTCGATCATGGGCGTGGTGATGCTGGCCGGGACGTTCGATCTTCGCGCCATCGTGGAGGCGCAGCGCGAGGGTTGGTACGTGGTTCCGCAGTTTCTGGGATTCGTCCTGTTTCTCATTGCGTCGGTCGCCGAAACCCATCGCGGTCCCTACGATTTGCCGGAAGCCGAGCACGAACTGGTCGCCGGGTTTCACCTCGAATACTCGGGCATGAAGTTCGGCATGTTCTTCGTCGGCGAATACGTCGCCATTACGCTCAGCTCCGCCGTCATCGTCACTTTGTTTTTTGGCGGATGGCTGGGGCCCTGGCTGCCGCCGGTGCTCTGGTTCATCCTCAAGACCCTGATTTTCATTCTGTTCTTTATTCTGCTGCGCGGCGCCTTGCCGCGGCCTCGCTACGATCAGCTCATGACCTTCGGCTGGAAGGTGATGCTGCCGTTGTCGTTGCTGAATCTCCTGGTCACGGGAGGCATTGTCCTATGGCGATAAAGCAAAGAAATATCGGGTGGACATCGCCCATCTTGAGCCATGCGTTTGGGGAAGCACAGCCATGCTGAAAGCCTTCCTGAGCCAGCTGCAAACCCTGTGGACCGTGTTCCAGCACACGTTCACCAAAGCCGATACCGTTCAGTATCCGGAACAGAAGCTGCCTTTGGCTCCGCGCTACCGGGGGCGCATCGTGCTGACCCGCGACCCCGACGGGGAGGAGCGCTGCGTGGCTTGTAATCTCTGCGCCGTGGCATGCCCTGTGGACTGCATTGCCCTGCAGAAGACCCAGGACGAGTATGGCCGCTGGTACCCGGAGTTTTTCCGCATCAATTTTTCCCGCTGCATTTTCTGCGGCTTCTGCGAGGAGGCCTGTCCGACCTATGCCATCCAGTTGACCCCGGACATGGAAATGAGCGAGTACGACCGACGCAACATGGTTTACGAAAAGGAGCATCTTTTGATCAACGGAACCGGCAAATATCACGATTACAACTTCTACCGGGTCGCCGGAAAAAGCGTGGCCGGAAAGGACAAGGGCGAGGCCGAGAACGAGGCGCCGCCGGTGGATGTCAGGAGTTTATTGCCATAGGAGCGCCTCATGCTGCTGTACATCCTGTTCTACTCCGCCGCTCTTGTCGCGGTGTTCTCCACGGTGCGGGTGATCACCAGCATCAACGCCGTGCATGCGCTGCTTTATCTGATTCTGTCGCTGGTGGCGTCCGGCGCCGTGTTCTATCTGATGGGGGCGTACTTCGCGGCGCTTCTCGAAGTGATCATCTATGCCGGGGCCATCATGGTGCTGTTCCTCTTCGCCGTGATGATGCTCAATTTGGGGCAGCAAACCCTGGACCAGGAACGGCGCTGGCTGCAGCCCTCGGTTTGGCGTTGGCCCACGGCCATGGCGACGGTGCTCTTCATCGAGTTTCTGTTCATGCTGACCAAAGGAGAAAGCTTTGCAACCGGTCATATCGTCACGCCGAAGGAAGTCGGAATACAGCTGCTCGGACCTTACGTTCTGGCCGTGGAGCTGGCGTCCATGCTGCTTTTGGCCGGACTGGTGGGCGCTTACCATCTGGCCCGGCGCGAGGTGAAGCCATGACCGGAACGATTCCTTCGGAACATGGATTGATTCTGGCGGCTGTCCTGTTCGTGCTCGGGCTGGTCGGCGTTTTGGTGCGGCGTAACCTGATCTCCGTCCTGATGTCTCTGGAGATCATGCTGAACGCGGCGGGACTGGCGTTCATCGTGGCCGGTTCGCGCTGGAACCAGACTGACGGGCAGATCATGTTTCTGTTGGTGCTTACCCTGGCGGCGGCGGAAGTGGGGGTGGCTCTGGGCTTGGTGATGCAGATTCACCGTCGGTTTCAGACTTTGGATGTGGACGTTCTAAATCGGATGAGAGGTTGAGCGCAGCTGCCGTGTGACCGAGCGGCGGGCTCGATAAAAAACATCAAGGCCGTCAGATTGGGAGACCGAGGGACGAAGCTGGCGATACCCCCGATTGAAGTTAGGACAACCCTTTAACTAATAAGGAGAAATACGGGTGCTGAACTACTTGGGTCTTATTCCGCTTTTTCCATTGATCGGTTTTCTGATTCTGGTGGCGAGTCAGGGGAATATGCCGAAGCGCTGGGTGCCCTGGATCGGCGCCGGGTCCGTCGGGTTGTCCGCGGTACTCGCGGCGATGATCGGCATCGAGTTCTTGAACGGCTCGCTCGCACCCTACCGCCAAACGCTGTGGACCTGGATGCGGGTGGGCGATTTTGCATCCGCCTTCTCCCTTTATCTCGACGCCTTATCGTTGAACATGATGTTCGTGGTGACCGGCGTCGGATTTCTCATCCATGTTTACTCGGTCGGCTTCATGGCGGACGATGCCGGCTACGCCCGCTTTTTCGCTTACATGAATCTCTTCGTCTTCGCCATGCTGATCCTCGTCTTGGCGGACAACCTGGTGCTGCTGTACCTGGGGTGGGAGGGCGTGGGTCTGTGCAGCTATCTCCTGATCGGCTTTTGGTACGACAATCCGGACAACGGCACGGCTGCCCGCAAGGCCTTCGTGATGACGCGGGTGGGCGATACGGCGATGGCGGTGGGCCTGTTTCTCCTGTTCACGCGGCTCGGCACGCTCGATATTCAAACCCTCATGCAGAGAGCCGCCGCGGCTTGGCCGGTCGGCTCCGGTCTGGCCGCGCTCGCCGCCGTGCTGCTCTTGGGCGGTGCGGTCGGCAAGTCGGCTCAGTTGCCGCTGCAAACCTGGTTGCCCGATGCCATGGCCGGTCCCACGCCGATCAGCGCCTTGATCCATGCCGCGACCATGGTGACCGCCGGCGTTTATCTGATCGCCCGTACCCACACGCTGTTCGAATTGGCGCCCGCGGTGCTGCAGCTGGTCGCCGTCATCGGCGCCGTCACCCTGCTGATCGCGGGTTTCACTGCGCTCACCCAGCGCGACATCAAGCGGATTCTGGCGTATTCCACCATCAGCCAGATCGGCTACATGTTCCTGGCGCTGGGAGTGACCGCGTTCTCATCGGCGATTTTTCATCTGACCACGCACGCCTATTTCAAGGCGCTCCTGTTCCTCGCCGCCGGGGCGGTCATCCACTCGTATCACCACGAACACGATATCTTCCACATGGGCGGGCTCAGAAAACGGCTGCCGATCGCGTTTTGGAGTTTCATCATCGGCAGCGCCGCCCTGACCGCCTTGCCGTTCACGTCGGGCTATTTCAGCAAGCACGAGATCCTGGCCTCCGCCTTCCGGGCGGAAAACGGTGTGTGGCTGTGGGCCGCCGGAACGCTCGGGGCGCTGTTGACCGGCATCTACAGCTTCCGCCTGGTGTTCGTCGCTTTCTTCGGCCCGGAAAACGAGCGCGCTTCGGAGCATCTCGGGTTCGCCATGAGTATCCCGCTCATTCTGCTCGGCGTATTGGCCCTGTTCGGCGGCTTGGTTTCGATGCCGCTGGGCTCGGTGTTTCCAAGATCCGAATCGGGCGAACTGGGGTTGATAGCGGGCATTGCCACCGATCTCGCGCCCTTCGTCGGCACCGCCATCGCGGTGCTTTTTTATCTGACCCGGACCTACTCCGCCGAAGCCCTGACGGAAGCCGGCTTCGGGAGCACCTTGCACCGCTTCTGGTTCAGCGGCTGGGGCTTCGATTGGCTGTACGGCAAGCTATTGGTCAACCCGTTCCGCTGGCTGGCCGCGGTCAATCGGGACGATATCGCGGACGACATCTACCGGGGAGTCGCGGCGGCCAGCCGCTACGCGCACCGCGCATTTGCCGCCACCCAAACCGGGCATCTGCGCTGGTATGTTGCGGGTCTGACCGGAGGAACCGTGTTGGCCATCGCCTTGGGGATACTGTCGTGATGCTCGCGGCGCTGATTCTGGTGCTGGTGGTCGGCGGTCTGATCGCCTGGCATGCGGACCGCTATGGCGGCAATGCGCCGCGTTGGATCGCAGTCATCACACTGTTGTTGGATGGCGCGTTGCTCGTCCCCTTTTTCGCCGGCGGGCTGCCGGACGCCGGGGTTTGGCTGGACGATGTCCGCTGGCGCTGGATACCGCGTTTCGGCATCGGTTTTCACCTCGGGTTGGATGGCGTCAGCCTGTTGCTGATCGCCTTGACCGTCTTTCTCGGCATCATGGCTGTGATGGCGTCCTGGACCGAGATCAAGGATCGGGTAGGACTGTTCCATTTCAATCTGTTGTGGACGCTGGCCGGCGTGCTGGGCGTGTTCCTCGCCCTGGATCTGTTCCTGTTCTTCGTATTCTGGGAAATCATGATCGTGCCCATGTATTTCCTAATCGCGCTATGGGGACACGAGAACCGGGCTTACGCCGCCATCAAGTTCTTTTTGTTCACCCAGGTGTCGGGGCTTTTGATGCTGCTGGCCATAGTGGTGCTGGTGATCATCCATCAACGCAACACCGGCGTTTATACCTTCGATTATTTCGACCTCTTGCAGACGAATCTCGAGGTCAATACCGCACTGTGGCTGATGCTGGGTTTCTTTATCGCCTTTACCGTAAAGCTGCCGGGCATACCGTTCCATACCTGGCTGCCGGACGCTCACACCCAGGCGCCGACCGGCGGCAGCGTCATTCTGGCGGGAGTGATGCTGAAGACCGGCGCTTACGGACTATTGCGCTTCGTGATCCCGTTCTTTCCCGAAGTCATTGCGGATTTTTCCCCGATCGCGATGGGGCTGGGCGTGGCCGGCATTCTTTACGGCGGCATGCTGGCGTTCGCGCAGCCGGACATGAAACGTCTGGTCGCCTACAGCAGCGTCAGCCATATGGGATTCGTGCTGGTCGGGCTGTTCGCCTGGAATGCGCCGGCGCTTCAAGGGGTGGTGATTACCTTGCTGGCCCACGGCATTTCGTCCGCCGCCCTGTTCGTTCTGGCCGGCGCGGTGCAGGAGCGCATCCACACCCGCGACATGAACCGCATGGGCGGATTATGGGCGGACGTGCCGCGCATGGCGGCCATCGGCTTATTCTTTTCCATAGCCGCACTCGGCATGCCGGGGCTCGGCAATTTCATCGGCGAATTTCTGGTGTTGCTGGGCGCTTACCGGGTGGATGCCGCCATGACGGCCGCCGCCGCCTTGGGTTTGGTCATCGCACCGGTTTATTCGCTGATCCTGATTCAGCGAGCTTTCCACGGCGGACCGCGGGAACGGCATCGGATTCATGATTTCGGCGCCCGCGAACTGAGCTTGATGGGCTTGTTGATCGTGGCAATGGTCTGGATCGGGTTGTACCCGCAGTCCATGCTCGATGTGTCCGAAGCGTGGTTGAAGGGCAGTCTGAGGGGATGGGAAGAGACTGTTGCGCTGGCTCCGAGCCAAATTTCAACAAGAGAGGGCGAGCCATGATCACGGCGATCACCGCAAATGACCTTCTCGCACTCTTGCCCTTGATCGCGCTGTCGGCTGCGGCGGTGATCGTGATGCTCGCCATCGGCTTCCGGCGCAATCATCGCCTGACCTTCGTCCTGACCGTCGCCGGTCTCCTGATCTCGCTGATGACCGTCCCGCTGGCTTCGGATGTCGCTCCGAGACTGGTCACGCCGCTCCTGCTGATGGACCGATATGCCTTGGTTTTCATCATCTTGGCATATGCCTCGGGTTTAGCCACGGTGGTGCTGTGCTGGGAATACTTCCATGTTCGCGGTGGCCAGGCGGAAGAGCTTTATCTGCTGATACTGACGGCGCTGCTCGGCGCGGGCGTATTGGCCGCCGCGCATCATTTCGCGTCGTTCTTCCTGGGGCTCGAAACGCTCAGCGTGTCCCTATTCGCTCTCATCGCCTATCCCTTGCGCCAAGCCCAAGCGCTGGAAGCGGGCATCAAATACCTCGTGCTGTCGGGCGTCGCCTCGGCTTTCCTGCTGTTCGGCATGGCCTTGGTCTACGCCGAAACAGGCACCATGGAGTTCGCGGTCTTGGGAACTATGCCGGGAACCTTTCAGTCCGTCATCGGAACGATCCTGATCATAGTGGCCCTGGGTTTCAAATTATCGCTGGTGCCGTTTCATCTCTGGACCCCTGACGTCTATCAAGGAGCGCCCGTGCCGATCACCGCTCTGCTCGCGACGGTGTCCAAGGGCTCGGTTTTCGTCCTGCTGTTGCGCTACGGACTGGAAAGCGGCGTTCTTCGTGCTCCGGCAGTGCATGTCCTTTTGGTCCTGATCGCTGTCGTTTCCATGCTGGTGGGTAATTTTCTTGCGTTGCGACAGAACAACGTCAAGCGCATCCTGGCCTATTCGGCCATCGGTCATATGGGTTATCTCTTGGTGGCGTTGATCGCAGCGGACGTCATCGGCGGAGACTTGGCGGCCGAAGCGCTATTGGTTTATCTCGCCGCTTACTTCGTCATGACGCTGGCGGCGTTTGGCGTGGTAGCGGTCATGAGCCCGGCCGATCGCGAAGCGGAGGAACTGGACGATTACACCGGTCTCTTCTGGACCCATCCCTGGCTCGCAACTGTATTCAGCGTAGCTCTTCTGTCCCTGGCCGGCATTCCGCTGACGGCCGGCTTCATCGGCAAGTTCTACCTGTTCACGACCGGAGGCCAGGCATCGCTCTGGATGCTTCTGGGCGCACTCATCGTCGGCAGCGGCCTGGGGCTCTACTATTACGTCCGTATCGTCTTTCAAATGGCTCAAGCGCCCGCTGTACTGCCTGCCGGACCGGAAGCCCGGCCGGTCGTGGCGCATCTGGTATTGGCCGTATTGCTGCTCTTGATCGTCGGACTGGGCGTTTACCCGGCTCCTTTCATCGATTTGCTGCATCCGGAACTCAAAGCTTCGAAATGATAAGAGAAGAGAGCAAAGCGTCGGGCTGAGCCGGCTTGCATTGAACGGTTGTGCTGCGCCAAAATAGCGGCTCGATATTTTTTCGAACCGATTTACTCAAACTCGATCCATGAACCTCTGTCATTTCGCCATTCGCCACATCGCTGCCTTCGTGGTGGTCGTCGTCGTGCCGGTGGTGGTGACGCGCGCCGTCGTGGGTTGGAGATGAGTAGGTAAGCGACAGATTCAACAACCCCCGCCGGCGCAAGCCGACGGGGGTTTCTTTTTGGGGCCTCCGCCGGACTCCGGCACTACCGAAGGAGAACCCCATGACGATTCTGACCGGCGCCCAACTCACCGTTCGCCTCCTCGAGCGACAGGGCGTGCGTGTCGTCGCCGGCATTCCGGGCGGCGCCAACCTGCCGATCTACGACGCTCTGTCGCAGTCCTCGCAAATCCGTCACATTCTCGCCCGCCACGAGCAGGGCGCGGGCTTTATCGCCCAAGGGATGGCAAGGGTCAGCGGCGTTCCGGCCGTGTGCATGGCCTCGTCCGGTCCCGGAGCGACCAATCTGCTGACCGCGATCGCCGACGCCAAGCTCGATTCGATTCCGCTGGTGGCGATCACCGGCCAGGTGCCGCGCGGGATGATCGGCACCGATGCCTTTCAGGAGGTCGATACCTACGGCCTGACCATTCCCATCACCAAGCACAATTTTCTGGTGGACTCGGCCGAGGAACTGCTCGAGGTCATACCGTGCGCCTTCCGCATCGCGGCGTCCGGACGTCCGGGGCCGGTATTGATCGATATCCCGAAGGATGTGCAGTTGGAATCGATCGAGGTGAGCGCATGGCCCGCACCCGGCGCCCCGGACCCGGTTCCGGCGGTTGATGGAGCGCTCATCGAGCGGGCGGCGGCTCTGATCGAAGCAGCGGAACGGCCGATTCTGTACCTCGGCGGCGGCATCATGCACGCGGGGGCGTCGGAACTGGCACTAGCTTTGGCCGAAAAGTCATCGCTGCCGACCGTGATGACCCTGATGGCGCTCGGTGCGTTGCCGGCGGACCATCCGCTGTCGCTGGGCATGCTCGGCATGCACGGGGCGCGCTGTACCAACCTGGCGCTGGACGAATGCGACTTGCTGATCGTCGCCGGCGCCCGCTTCGACGACCGGGCGACGGGCAAGGTCGCGGCGTTCTGTCCAAACGCGAAGATCATCCACATCGACATCGATTCGGCCGAACTGGACAAGATCAAGACCGCGCATGTCGGCATCAGGGGCGACGCGGCCAGCGTGTTGCGAGAACTGCTGTCCAGGGTGCCGGCGCAAAACCGGGAGTCATGGCGGGCCCGCACCGCCGAATTGAAGCGGCTGTTCCCCTTGGCCACACCTGGCGTCGATGATCCGCGCACCCATTACGGTTTGATACGCGCTGTGGCCGAATGCCTCGACGACGAAGCGATCGTCGCGACCGACGTCGGCCAGCACCAAATGTGGGTGGCGCAAAGCTATCCCTTGCGCCGCCCGCGCCGCTGGCTGACTTCGGGGGGACTCGGCACCATGGGCTTCGGCTTGCCGGCCGCGATCGGCGCGGCGCTGGCCGAGCCGCAAGGCACCGTGGTCTGTTTTTCCGGTGACGGCAGTATTCTGATGAACGTACAGGAATTGGCGACCGCCGCCGAGGAGGACATCAACGTCAAGGTGGTGCTGATGAACAACAACGCACTCGGCCTGGTGCATCAGCAGCAGACGCTGTTTTACGGCAAACGCATTTATGCGTCGCGGTTTCGCGCGGCGCCGGATTTCGTCCGGATCGCCGAAGGCTTCGGATTGTGTGCCGTCGATCTCGATACGGCGGAAAATCCGAAGGAAGCCCTGCGCGATGCGTTGACCACGCGCGGCCCGTGCCTGATCCACGCCAGCATCGACGTCGAGGACCAGGTATTGCCCATGGTGCCGCCCGGCGCCGCCAACAAAGAGATGATCGGAGGCTGAATCATGAACGGGCTATCGCTCACCAACGAAAAGACATCGCCCCGCACGGTGCTGGAACTCGATGTCGTCAACCATCCCGGCGTCATGTCCCATGTGGTTGGCCTGTTCTCGCGCCGCGCCTACAATGTAGAGGGCATTCTCTGCATGCCGGTGGGTACGATGGGCGCCACCAGCCGAATCTGGCTGCTGGTCAACGAAGACGCGCGCCTCGCGCAAATGGTCAAGCAACTGGAAAAGCTGGAAGATGTCTTGAGCGTGCGCCGGCATGGTGCTGGCCATGAGGTATTCGTCAGGCTGGAGGAGTTTTTCCGCTGACAGCGGCCACGGCTTGAATGCCGGCGCGTCAGTCCCGCGTTTTGCGGGCGTTCGGATAATGCTTTACGAAGTGCTTCGAGCGGATTTCATAGCCGTTGGCCAGATAAAAGCGGTGAGCGTCTAGGCGCCGCTCGCTGCTGGTCAACTCGACCCGGGTGCATTCCCGGCTGATGAAGAAATCGTCCGCCGCGTGGAGCAACTCGGTGCCGATGCCTCTTCTTCGCATGTTTTCGTCGACCACCAGCGCGGATATGCGTCCCCATTTTCCGGGTTCGTGGAGCGGGCTAAGGACATGCAACACGATCGCCCCAACCACTTGCGCGCTCATCTCACCCACCAGCGCCAGATCAGAATCCGATCCATCATAGGCGAGGAGTCCGGCCCGGAGGCTGGGTGCATCGATGGCATAGCCCAGCTGGCGGAAAAGCCGGATCAGCCGGTCGCAGTCGGAGAATGCGGCGGGGCGCACCTTCATGGGCAGCCTCCCGAAAGAGAATCGGCTCTGGCTTCGTTCGACATCATCGGAGCGGACGATCAAGCCTCCCGGCTGAGATGCGCCAGCGCGTGCGCATGGGATTCCCAGTTTCGGCCGTCGAACGGCTCGATGACCAACTCTTTCGGTTGAGGCGTCAGGCAGCGGACGTTCACGTCGTAGCCATCCGGGTTGGACCTCGGGATGTAAAAAGGCTTTATGCCGCAGGTTTTGCAGAACAGATGCTTGGCAACGCCCGTATTGAATGTGTAAACGGTGAGGTGATCCTCGCCCTTCAGCAGCTTGAATTGCGATTTGGGCACGATGAGGTGCAGGAAGCCGGACTTGGAGCAAATCGAGCAATTGCAGTCCTGGCAGACGACTCGTTCCGGGGCTTCGACCTCGAATTGGACCGCTTCGCAATGACAACTACCGCGATAGATCATGGTTTTCCGTCTCATGAAAAAGGATGCCGATTTTGCGGATCGTCGCAATCGACCTAAGATGCGCGTGTAAACGATCCGACGGGGCATGATATCAGTGCGGCGATCTGGCAGTCATCGCGCAGCTAGCGATCCGGCGTGGCCCCGAAGCAAAACCGCATTGAAGTGATCACTCCGGAGTTCTCTCTTGAAACTGAAGTTGGTTTTTCCGTTTCAATTCAGCAGCGCATTCAAGCGTCGCTCGAGAAACCGGCACTCCGGCTCCTGCCGGGTTAGGCTGAGCGCACGTTCATATGCGACTCGGGCGTCCGCCGTTCTTCCGAGGCGGCGGCACAAGTCGGCGCGAGCCGCATGCGCCAGATGGTAATCCTCTAAATCGCCTCGGGCCAAAATGGCGTCGACGAGGGTCAGACCCGCCAGAGGGCCATCGCGCATCGCCACCGCCACGGCGCGGTTCAGTTCCACCACGGACGATGGCTTCGACCGCCTCGCGCACCGCTTCGGCCGCGCCCTCGCTCATCAGTGGTATCCGCCGCTTACTTCAGCGACGGCCTTTGAGCTCGCAAGTCCAGCCTTGAAATCCATGCCGATGATCATGTTGAAGACTGAAATATCGGACCGAGATCTACTGTTCCGCTCGCCAACGCGCGAAAGCGTTTGACCGCCGCGGCTTGTTCGAAGTCGTCCAGTTCGAACAGCTGCCGAACTTCGATCTTGGCTTCCCCGCCGTCGACGGCGGGATTGGGGAAGCGCTTGGTCCATTCGAGCGCTTCTCGCCGGAGTACCGGATGCACCAGCCTTTTGCACTCGGCTGGAGCCCGGAGGCGTCGAGCAGCACGCCGGCTTTCGCCAGCTCCTTGTGATAGCTCGCCATCCCGGCAATGAGCTCTTCGGTCGGCATGACCCCCGCTTCGGAGTCCTTGGTGGCTTTGACGATGATCATGAGTCGCATGGAAATCTCCAGCTTCAAGTTGGGCGCTAGAGTACTCTGAGTTCGACGGTACGGTGAGAGAGCCGACGGGTTTCAGAGTCTCGGCGGGCGTTTTAAATCCCCCTCAATCCCCCTTTTACAAAGGGGGACGAACGAGTCATTCCCCCTTTTGCAAAAAGGGGGGCCAGGGGGGATTGCTTTTATCCCGCCCGTCGCGGTGTTCGTACCATCATGATGAAACCGCTCTCGGCTCGACGACGATCATCCACGACACGCCGAAGCGGTCGGCGACCATGCCGAAGCGCGACGAAAAGAAGGTTTTCGCCAACGGCATCTGCACCTGTCCGCCTTCGGCCAGCGCGGCGAACAGGCGATCGGCCTCGGTCTCGTTCGGCACCGTGAGCGATAGCGAAAAGCCCTGGAAGCTCGGCTGTCCTTGGCAGAGACCGTCGGACGCCATCGCCGTGGTCTCGCCGATGCGAAAGCTCGAATGCATGATCTTGTCCTCGGCTCCGGGCGGGAGCGGGCACTGAGGAGGCTCGGGGCTTTCCTTGAAGCGCATCAGCATCGTCACCTCGGCGCCGAGGGCGCTGCGGTAGAACTCGAGCGCTTCCTCGCAGCGGCCGTCGAAGAACAAATAGGGTTGGATTTGCATGGTGTCTCCTTGTCTGGGTTGGGGTATTTAAACGCCTATGGGGCTAGCCTGGATATTTCATGAGAAAAGGACGGCGGAATCGAAAAGCCCTTAAAATTCAATTGCTGAAGCTGAATTTTTGAGGAGATTCCGCCATGTCAGATTGTACCGGACAAATCGAGTTGTTTTCGCCGG
>Ga0196971_1000436_pt1 | contig 32055 bp, 31 predicted proteins | sample S1v_1013CmetaG_FD_148660 | JGI IMG/M metagenome (GOLD analysis project Ga0196971, IMG submission 148660) | Soil microbial communities from Anza Borrego desert, Southern California, United States - S1+v_10-13C | ecosystem: Environmental > Terrestrial > Soil > Desert | place: USA: California...
CGCAGCTGTCAAAGGAGATCGAAGAGCTGGCGATCGAGCGGCGCACCACCGACATCCAGCCGCTGCTCGTACGCCTGCACCAGGCGTACGAAGCGGTGGCGGTGGTGTTGCGCGGCGAGATGTTCAGCGAGGACAGGTTGAGTGTGCGCCAGGGCGAGGAAATCGCGCAGGTGCTGGTGGTCGACGATGACCGCAGTACCCGCAGTTCGCTGCGCCATACCTTGCAGCGCGACGGGTTCCGGGTCGAGGAGGCGGCCGACGGGCTGCAGGCGCTGCAGCTGCTCAAGCGCATGCGTCCCGACGTCATCCTGATGGATGCGGTGATGCCGGTGATGGACGGCTTCACCGCCTGTGCGCGGGTACAGGAGCTGCCTAACGGCAGCTCGATCCCGGTCCTGATGATCACCGCGCTGGAGGACAACAACTCCGTCGAGCGTGCGTTCGCCGCGGGCGCGAGCGACTACATTCCCAAGCCCATCCATTTCGCCGTGCTGTCGCAGCGGGTGCGGCGCATCATCGAGGCCAACCAGGCGGAGAAACGGATCCGCCATCTCGCCTATAACGACCTGCTCACCGGCTTGCCGAACCGCGCGCTGTTCATGGACCAGCTTGGACGGCGCATCGAGCAGGCGCGAGCCGCCGGCGAAGCGATCGCGGTGCTGTTCCTCGACCTCGACCGCTTCAAGAACGTCAACGACACGCTCGGCCATGACGTGGGCGACCGCCTGCTGGTCGCGGTCGCGCAGCGGATCCGGCGCAGCGTGCGCAATGCCGACTGCGTGGCGCGTCTGGGCGGCGACGAATTCACCGTGGTGCTGGCGGAGGTGAACGGACCGAACGCCGCAGTCAGTGCCGCTCAAAACATCTGCCGTGCGCTGGCCACCCCGTTCCAGATCGACGGCCACGATATCTTCGTCACCACCAGCGTCGGCATCTCCATGTATCCGCATGACGCCACCGACGTCGGTACCCTGCTCAAGCATGCCGACACCGCGATGTACCGTGCGAAGCGCACCAACGGCGGATTCCAGTTCTTCGAGGCGTCGATGGAACACTCGATTTCGGAGCATGTGCGCATGGAGAGCGACCTGCGCCGGGCGATCGAGCGCAATGAACTGGAAGTGTTCTACCAGCCGCAGGCGCGCGTCGATAACGGCCAGGTGATCGGCGCCGAGGCGCTGCTGCGCTGGCGCCATCCGACGCGCGGCATGGTTTCTCCGGCGGATTTCATCCCGCTGGCGGAGGAGACCGGCCTGATCAACCAGATCGGCGCGTGGGTGCTGCATACGGCCTGCGCCCAGCTGCAGGCCTGGGCGAAGGCCGGCCTGCCGCAGCTTCGGATCGCGGTCAACCTGTCGGTCAAGCAATTGCTGAAGAAGGACTTCGCGGCCACGGTCGAGCAGGCGCTGGGCGACAGTGGTCTGTCGCCCAGCCTGCTGGAACTGGAAATCACTGAAAGCACCTTGATGGAAAACGCACAGGATACGCTGGAAGCGTTGCATCGCCTGCGCAACCTCGGGGTGCGGCTGTCGATCGATGATTTCGGTACCGGCTATTCTTCCCTGTCCTACCTGAAGCGCTTCCCGGTCGACATCATCAAGATCGACCGCTCCTTCGTGCGCGACGTGCCCACCGACGCCGACGACGCATCGATCGTGACGGGCATCATCGCGCTCGCGCACAGCCTGCGGCTGGAGGTGGTCGCCGAAGGCGTGGAAACCGAGGCGCAGCTGCGCTTCCTGCGCGAACAGTCCTGCGACCTGCTGCAGGGGTATTACCTGAGCCAGCCGGTGCCGGCGGAGCAGTTCGAGCGCAACATCCTGAGCAGGGCCGGCGCGCGCTGGGAGGGAAGGGCAAGGAGTCTGCCGGGGATCTGAGGCGGCGCCGATCAATGCGGCAGGGCAGGGGGCGGGCCGGCAAGGGCCGGTATGAACGGCCAGCCCCGTCCCTTGTCCGGAAGCCTGGTCCGACAGCCCTAGCGCACGAACTTTCCGTTGCGGCCGATCATCGTCAATTCGACGAATTCGCTGCCGGTATGATCGTCCGGCCCGTACGTCACCATCAGACCGCCGAAGTCCACGCGCTGCATCGATTCGAGCGCGCGGATGAAGGCTTCGCGCGTCAGCTTCGGGCCGGCGCGGCGCAGTCCCTCGACCAGCACCTTCGCGTTCACGAAGCCTTCCATTGCCGCATACGAAACCGTCACGCCAGACGCCTTGGCCAGCAGGTTGAATTCCTGACCGAGCGGCGTGGATATCAGGTGCGGCGCCGGCGTGATCTGCGTGACGACGACGCCATTGCCGGCGGCGCCGAGATCCTTGACGAAGGACTGCGAGGAGTTGTTCGACATCGTCATGATCTGCATCTGCCCGCCCTGGGCACGGATGGCCTTGATCACTTCCGCGGTGTTCTTTGCCGAGCTGACAATGATGAGCGCGGCCGGCGCGGCCTTGATCACCTCTGCTGCGGTTGCCGCGACATCCGGATTGACGCGCGCGAACTTGACGATGGAAACCGGCTTCAGCTTGCGTGACTCCATCGCTTTCCTGAAGCCTTCGAGACCATCCTGGCCGAATGCGTCGTCCACATGCAGGATGCTGATGTCGCGGATGCCGATGGTCGCGAAGTGCTCCACCGCCCTGGTGATTTCATCCTGGTATTTCGCCCGGATATTGAAGACGAGCCGGTTGAGCGGCTGATGGAACACCGCCGCCCCGGTGCTCGGCGCCAGCAGCGGGACGCCGCTGGCCTCGAGCAGCGGCAGGATGCCCTGGGTATGCGGTGTGCCGCGGGTCTGGAACAACGCGAAAACCCGCTCCTTGCGAATCAGGGTTTCCGCATTGGCAAGGGTCTGCGCCGGGTCGAACTTGTCGTCAAGCGTGTGCAGCGTGATCTTGCGCCCGTGTACGCCGCCCTTGCGGTTCACCTGCTCGAAATACGCCCGTGCGCCTTCGTTCATTTCTTTTACCGGGCCGGCTACCGTGCCTGTCACACCGACGGTCTGCCCGATCACGACTGTGGTATCGGAGACACCATCTTCGGCGGAGGCTGAAATCGCAGTGCAAGTAAGCAATAATGCTGTAAAGAGATACCGACAGTGCCTGCGCATGTCTTGTCCTGTTTCGAGGGGGGAACAGGCATTGTTGGAGCTTGCACTACCGACAGCAATTGTGGGTTTTACGTAACGCTCTGCCTGCAGAATGTGCAGTTTGCATTGATGGAGGTCAAGCGCAGCCGTTTTGCGGGGCAGGTTTCGTTGCGCGGGCGCGAGATCGCATAAAATGCGATTGTGCGTTGCACAAATTGCAGTGAAAGGAGTGCATTATGAAATCGAATGAACTCGGGGGTCTCGGCCCTCCTTCCGACATGACCATCGACGACGTCAAGCAGCAGCCCAGTGAGAAAGCCTCGGTTCGTGTGAAGGAATTGTCGGAGCGTGACCGCCGGCGCCTGCTGATGCATTTCCTTGACCTGGACAGCAACGACCGTCTGTTGCGCTTCGGCATGGTCCTGCCCGACGACCTTGTCACGCGTTATGTGCAGACCTTGGATTTTTCGCGCGATACCGTGTTCGGCGTGTACGACGACAACCTTGCGCTGGTGGGAGTCGGCCACCTGGCATTCGCTCCGCGCGACGCGATGCCTGTGCTGTCCGAGGCGACGCTGAAGGAGCGCATTGCCGAATTCGGCGTGTCCGTGTCGGCGGCGGCGCGCGGCAGGGGCGTGGGCAGCAAGCTTTTCGAGCGCGCGGCGATCCACTGCCGAAACGAGGATGTGGATACCCTGTACATGCATTGCCTGTCGTCAAACCAGACGATGATCCATATCGCAAAGAAGGCGGGCATGGAAATCCGCCGCGACTATGGCGAAGCCGACGCCTACCTGAAGCTGACGCCGGCCAATCCCGTCACCATGCTGGCCGAGGCGGTGGAGGAACAGTTCGCGAGCCTGGATTACACCCTCAAGGCGAACACCAAGGCGGCGCTGAAGCTGCTGCGCAAGCTGCCCGGCGTGAAGGGAAAGTAGCCGTACGCATGCCGCGGCGTCATACCAGCGGTAGCGCCGTAGTGTCCTTGATCCTTTGCAACGCGAAGCTCGACTTCACATCCAGCACCGCCGGATGCTTGAGCAGCGTCTCCATCATGAATTGCGAGAAGTGCTCCATGTCTTCCACGTGCACCCGCAACAGGTAATCCATTTCCCCGGTCATCGCATAGCAGGCCACCACTTCCGGCCAGTTTTCGACCGATGCGGCAAAGTCCGCGCGTGGCGAGCGCGAGCCGGCACCACCCGGCGCGTCGCTGTGCTTCTCCAGCCGCACATTCACGTAGGCGAGCAGCCCCAGCCCGATCTTGTCCGGGTCGAGCAGCGCCACGTACTGGCGGATCACGCCGGATTCCTCGAGGCTGCGGATGCGCCGCAGGCAGGGGGAGGGCGACAGGTTCACCCGGTCGGCCACCTCCTGGTTCGTGAGACGCCCATTGGCTTGCAGGATTGCAAGGATCTTCCGGTCCGTCTTATCCAGGTTTATTTTTGACATGGATCACCAATTTCAAAAATTCGTTAGCAATATTATTGCCGCTATTTCGATTTTGTGGCTGCGCTTTGCAATTTTCTGCCTCGTCGCCTTGACTATACTGTACTCAGATTTTTGCCAAATAATTATGAGGAGACAGGCATGGATTTCCAACCCTGGGACAACCCGATGGGTACCGACGGCTTCGAATTCATCGAGTACGCCGCCCCCGATCCCAAGGCGCTCGGCGCGCTGTTCGAACAGATGGGCTTCACCGCGATCGCCCGCCACCGGCACAAGGATGTGACGCTGTACCGCCAGGGCGACATCAACTTCATCATCAACGCCGAAAAGGATTCCTTCGCGCAGCGCTTCGCGCGCCAGCACGGCCCGTCGATCTGCGCGATCGCGTTCCGGGTCAAGGATGCCGCCTACGCGTACAAGCGGGCGCTGGAGCTGGGCGCCTGGGGTTTCGACAACAAGACCGGCCCGATGGAGCTGAACATTCCGGCGATCAAGGGGATCGGCGATTCGCTGATCTATTTCGTCGACCGCTGGCGCGGCAAGGAAGGGAATTCCGGTGCGATCGGCGACATCAGCATCTATGACGTCGACTTCGTCGCGATTCCCGGCGCGCAAGCGAATCCGAAGGGGCACGGCCTGACCTACATCGACCACCTGACGCACAACGTGCACCGCGGACGCATGAAGGAATGGGCTGAATTCTACGAGCGCCTGTTCAACTTCCGCGAGATCCGCTACTTCGACATCGAAGGCAAGCTGACCGGCCTGAAATCGAAGGCGATGACTTCGCCCTGCGGCAAGATCCGCATCCCGATCAACGAATCCTCGGACGACAAGTCGCAGATCGCGGAATACCTCGACCTGTACCACGGCGAAGGCATCCAGCACATCGCGCTGGGCACCGACGACATCTACACCACGGTCGACTCGATGAAGAAGCAGGAGGTCGCGTTCCAGGACACCATCGAGACCTACTATGACCTGGTCGACAGGCGCCTGCCCGGACATGGGGAGCGGCTGGATGAGCTGCGCCGCCTGCGCATCCTGATCGACGGCAACAGCAATGCGTCGCACCGCGAACTGCTGCTGCAGATCTTCACGCAGACCGTGATCGGGCCGATCTTCTTCGAGATCATCCAGCGCAAGGGCGACCAGGGTTTCGGCGAGGGCAATTTCCGCGCGCTGTTCGAGTCGATCGAGCTCGACCAGATCCGGCGCGGCGTGCTCAAAGACGACAAGGTTTCCGCATAACTACGGTTTCCCTCCCCTTTGCAGGGGAAGGAGCAAGGAGGAGCGAGATGAATACCGCAGTCGACCAAGCCGACTTTTTCAAGACCCTGGAGGAAAAGTCCGACGGCGGCAAATTGCGCGGCGACTACAGCCGCTGCGACAGCCGCTATGTCGTCGAGCAGGACTGTTCGTTGTATACACCCGAGCAGCATGCGCTCTGGCGCAGGCTCTACCAGCGCCAGGCGAAACTGGTGCCGGACCGCGCGTGCGAGCTGTTCATCGAAAGCCTCGACAAGCTCGATGCCTCGCATGAAATCCCGCAGCTGGAGCGCACCAGCGCCGCGCTGCGCAAGGCAACCGGCTGGGAACTGGTCGCGGTGCCGGGCCTGATCCCCGACCTGACCTTCTTCGAGCACCTCGCCGAGCGCCGCTTCCCGGTCACCGTCTGGCTGCGCGAGCCGGAAGAGTTCGATTACATCGTGGAGCCGGATATCTTCCACGACTTCTTCGGGCACGTGCCGCTGCTGTTCAATCCGGTGTTCGCGGACCACCTGCAGCAGTTCGGCAAGGGCGGCATCAAGGCGCTCGGGCTGGATGCGCTGCAGTACCTTGCGCGGCTGTACTGGTATACGGTGGAATTCGGCCTGATCGAAAGCCCGAAGGGGCTGCGCGCCTACGGCGCCGGCATCCTGTCGTCCGGCGGCGAGATCGAGCATTGCCTGACGAGCCCGGCCCCGCGCCGTGTCGCGCTCGACGCGGAGCGCGTGATGCGCACGCTGTACAAGATCGATTCGTACCAGGAAACCTACTTCGTGATCCGCGATTACCAGCAGCTGTTCGATGCCACCGCGCCGGACTTCACGCCGATCTACGAACGGCTGAAGCAGCTGGAGCCTTTGCCTGCGAACACGCTGTTGCCGGGAGAAGTGAACCTGCCGCCGAACCGGGTCGGCACGCCGGCATAACGCGCGGCGCTCAGCTGGAAATCCGCATCCGCAGCGCCGAGCGGATTTCCTCGCGGGTCACCTTGCCGTCCTGGTTCACGTCGAGCCGGTCGAAATTGTCGGTGACGCGGTCGAGGCCGGCACTTTTCGCTTCTTCCCGGGTCAATGCGCCGTCGGCGTCCTTGTCGGCTGCCTTGAACCGCTCGTCGAACCGGGCGAGGAAGTGCGGCTGTTTCGGTACGGGCGCCGGTTCGGCGGAAGACTGGGCCAGCGCCATGCCGCCGCCGAACAGGGCGCCCACCAGCATGGATAACAGAACGTATTGCATTGGGAACTCCGGGCTGCTTTGATTTTTACTGTACGCAGCCGCCGCACGTTTCACTATGGCATTTACGGGTTGTTACAGCTTGTGGCGCCAGGCATGCTGCGCCGTGCATTGAGCGAAACGAACGCGTGTGCTATGGTGCGGAGTGTCAAAACGATAAAACGGCGTGCCCACAAGGCGCGCCTGTTTGACTGCGAACCATCGCACCCAAGAACACAATTTTTGGCTGGAGACTGAATTGAACGCACCCCTCACTTCCGGGCAGCGGCAGCTGCTGGAAAACATTTCCCTCGACGACAAGTTCACGCTGGAGCAAGGCCGCGCCTTCCTGACCGGCACCCAGGCACTGATCCGCCTGCCTATGATGCAGCGCCAGCGCGACCTGAAGGCCGGGCTCAATACCGCCGGCTTCATCACCGGCTACCGCGGCTCGCCGCTGGGAAATGTCGACATGACGGCGATGAAAGCGCGCAAGTATCTCGAAGCGCACCATGTCAAGTTCCATCCCGGCGTCAACGAAGACCTCGCCGCGACCTCGGTGTGGGGCACGCAGCAGGTGAACCTGTTCCCGGACGCGAAGTATGACGGCGTGTTTGCGATGTGGTACGGCAAGGGCCCCGGCGTGGACCGCTGCGGCGACGTCTTCAAGCATGCGAACATGGCCGGCACCGACAGGAACGGCGGCGTGCTGGTGCTGGCCGGCGACGATCATGCGGCCAAGTCTTCCACCACTGCGCACCAGAGCGAGCACATCCTGAAGGCCTGCGGCATTCCGGTGCTGTATCCGTCGTCGATCCAGGAATACCTCGACTACGGCATGCACGGCTGGGCGCTGTCGCGCTACACCGGGCTGTGGGTGGCGATGAAATGCGTGACCGACCTGGTCGAATCCGGCGCCACCGTCGATGTCGATCCGATGCGCGTGCCGATCGTGATCCCGACCGACTTCGAGCTGCCGCCCGGCGGCCTGAACATCCGCTACCCCGACGCCGTGCTGGAGCAGGAAGCGCGGATGAACAATTTCAAGTGGTATGCGGCGCTGGCATATGCGCGCGCCAACAAGCTCAACCAGGTCATCTGGGACAGCCCGCACGCGCGCATGGGCATCATCACCGCCGGCAAGTCCTACCTCGACACCCGTCAGGCGCTGAACGACCTCGGCATCGACGAGGCGGTCGCGCGCGACATCGGCATCCGCCTGTACAAGATCGGCATGACCTGGCCGCTCGAGGCGGAAGGCGTGCAGCAATTCGCGCTGGGCCTGGACGAAATCCTGGTGGTCGAAGAGAAGCGCCAGATCCTCGAATACCAGCTCAAGGAAGAACTGTACAACCTGCCCGACGGCCAGCGCCCGCGCGTGGTCGGCAAGTTCGACGACACCGGAGAGTGGAGCGGCAACCACCGCGAGGGACACGGCAACTGGCTGCTGCCGGCGACCTATGAACTGACGCCGGCGCAGATCGCGCGCGCCATCGCCGCGCGCATCTCGAAGTATTTCGCCGGCCACCCGATCGAGCAGCGCGTCAAGGAACGCATCGCCTACCTGGAAGCGAAGGAAACGGTGCTGAAGGTCGGGGGCACCCGGCCCGATCCGGCCAAGGACCGCATCCCGCACTTCTGCTCCGGCTGCCCGCACAACACCTCGACCAAGGTGCCCGAAGGAAGCCGCGCGCTGGCCGGCATCGGCTGCCACTATATGGTGCTGTGGATGGACCGCAAGACCTCGACCTTCACCCACATGGGCGCCGAAGGCGTGACCTGGGTCGGCCATGCGCCGTTCACCAACGAGCAGCATGTGTTCGCCAATCTCGGCGACGGCACCTATTTCCACTCCGGCCTGCTGGCGATCCGCGCCGCGGTCGCCGGCAAGGTCAACATGACCTACAAGATCCTGTACAACGATGCGGTCGCGATGACCGGCGGCCAGAACGTCGATGGCCCGCTCGACCCGGCGATGATCTCGCGCCAGATCGCCGCCGAGGGCGTCAAGCCCATCGTGGTCGTCACCGACGATCCGGACAAGTACCCGGCCGGCATCAACTGGGCGCCGGGCGTCACGGTCCGCCACCGCGACGAACTCGATGCGGTGCAGAAGGAATTGCGTGAAGTGAAGGGTGTGTCGGCGATCATCTATGACCAGACCTGCGCGTCCGAAAAGCGGCGCCGCCGCAAGAAGATCGGTCCGGACGGCAAGCCGGCCTACCCCGATCCGGCCAAGCGCGCGGTGATCAATGAAGCCGTGTGCGAAGGCTGCGGCGACTGCAGCGTGCAGTCCAACTGCCTGTCGGTGGAGCCGCTGGAAACCGAGCTCGGCCGCAAGCGCCAGATCAACCAGTCGTCCTGCAACAAGGACTTTTCCTGCGTCAAGGGTTTCTGCCCGAGCTTCGTGACGGTCGAAGGCGGCCAGCTGAAGAAGCCGAAAAAGGCGGCGGGCGGCGAGGCCGGCGGCACGAAGAAGCTGCCGATCCTGCAGGGCACCAACCTGCCGCAGCCGGCCGTGCCGACCACCGAGCAGCCGTTCGGCATTATCGTAACCGGCATCGGCGGCACCGGGGTGATCACCATCGGCCAGATCGTCGCGATGGCGGCGCACCTGGAGGGCAAGGGCGTGTCGGTGCTCGACATGACCGGGCTGGCGCAGAAGGGCGGCGCGGTGATGTCGCACGTGCGGCTGGCGGATCGCCAGGAAGACATCCATTCGACCCGTGTCGGTACCGGCGCGGCCGACCTCGTGATCGGTTGCGACGTGATCGTGACCGGCAGCCGCGACGCGCTCACGCGCATGGGCGAGGGCCGCACGTATGCGGCGGTCAATTCCACCGGCGCACCGACTGCAGCCTTCGTGCGCAACCCGGACTGGAAATTCCCCGGTTCGTCCGCGGAAAACGATATCCGCAATGCCTGCGGTGCCGACCGCGTCGATTTCATCGATGCCGGCCGTGTCGCCACCGCATTGATGGGCGACAGCATCGCGACCAACATGTTCATGCTCGGCTATGCGTGGCAGAAGGGCTGGGTGCCGCTGTCGGAGGCGGCGCTGACCAAGGCGATCGAGTTGAACGGCGTGTCCGTCGACTTCAACAAGCAGGCTTTCGTGTGGGGCCGCAACGCCGCGCACGACTGGGCCGCGGTCGAACGTCTCGCGAAACTGAACGACGCGCAGGCGCAGGTGATCGAGTTCAAGCGCAGCCCGTCGCTGGATGAGCTGATCGAGTCTCGCTCGGCCTTCCTGACGAAATACCAGGATGCCGGCTACGCGGCGCAGTACCGCGCCTTCGTCGAGAAGGTGCGCGCCGCGGAATCCGAGCTGGTCGGCGAGGGACGTGCGCTGCGCCTGACCGAGACGGTCGCGCGCAACCTGTCCAAGCTGATGGCCTACAAGGACGAGTACGAAGTCGCGCGCCTACATGCGGATACTGCATTCAAGGCCAAGATCGAAGGCATGTTCGAAGGCGACTACAAGCTCAAGTTCCACCTCGCGCCGCCGCTGTTTGCGAAACGCGATGCGGAAGGGCACCTGGTCAAGCAGGAATTCGGTCCGTGGATGATGAAGGCCTTCGGCGTGCTGGCGAAGCTCAAGTTCCTGCGTGGCGGCGCCTTCGATATTTTCGGCCGCACCGAGGAGCGCAAGACCGAGCGTGCGCTGATCGGCCGCTACAAGGACACGGTATCGGCGCTGCTGCCGAAGCTGACCGGGCAGAACCTGGGCAAGGCAGTGGCGATCGCCAACATTCCGGAAGAGATCCGCGGCTTCGGCCATGTGAAGGAAAGGAACCTGAAGGCCGCGCAGCAGAAGGAAGCGGCCTTGCTCAAGGAATTCGACCTCCCGGCCGGCACCGCCGCATCGTCGCAGCACGCCGCCTGAAGCCGGAAGCCCGGGTCCATCACCGCCGTTACGGCCTGGCCGCAACGGCGGTTTTTTTACGCGAATGCATGCAAGAGAAACAGATTTGCGACTGGATTGCCGCCGACCCGCTGCGCATGCGCGCGCTTCATATCGCACGCGCGCTCGACCTGCCCGACTGGTGCATCGCCGCAGGCTTCGTGCGCAACCTCGTATGGGACAAGCTGCACGGCTATGCGGTGCCGACGCCGCTGGACGATATCGACCTGGTGTATTTCGATCCGGCCGAGGCCACCGGGGCGCGCGACCGGTGCGTGGAGGAAGCGCTCGCCGCGCTTGACGCAAGCTTGCCCTGGTCTGTGCGCAACCAGGCGCGCATGCACACGCGCAACGACGATCCGCCCTACCTTTCGACTGCGGATGCAATGCGTTACTGGGTGGAGCAGGAAACCGCGGTGGGCGTGCGCCTGGAGAAGGACGGCGCGCTGCGCGTGGTGGCAGTGTTCGGTCTCGACAGCCTGCTGGCAGGACGCATCACGCCGAACCGCGGCCGGCGCAAGGCGCACGAATTCGCCGTGCGGCTCACCAAAAAGGACTGGCTGCGCAAATGGCCGGACTTGCGGGTGGATGCGTGAGCGTTGCCCCAGCCTGAGGGAAACGCGCCAGGGGCTCTGGTGCATAACACCCTGTAGTGGCCTGAGTCCCTAATTCATTGACAAAAAGCGATGGAACGGACGCCATGCGCCGCCGTCAATCCTCGCGACAGCCCGCATTATCGCTGCGGCCGTCGACAGCACCTGCCGCCCGTTGCATTACTTTTTCCTGTCAACGAATTAGCAGCTCAGGCCATTAGGCAAGCTGGTGGCGCAGCGCCGACACTTCGATATGCGCCAGGATCACCGCGCTTTTCACATCGTAGTTCATGTCATCGGCGGGGTGGATGCGGCGCTGTGCCTGGTAACTGATGCGCGCAAGGTCGTCGACGCTTTCTCGCACGCCGCGCTCATCCTCGCGGGCCAGCGCCCGCTGCGCCTGCGTCGAGCGCTGGCCGAGCTGGTCCACGTAATCCTTCAGTTCTTCCGGGACCTTGTCGTCCGACTGGCACGCGCGAACGGCGTGGTCGATGGTGCGGTCAATGAAGCCAAGGCGTTGCTGAATTTCTTCGCGTTGTACATTCATTCGAGACCTCTCTCTGAACCGTATGCAAGCAAGGTTGACCGGAGCCGCGCCGCACTGTCGGCATGCTTCGCGCAAAGTGTTTCGTGCTGCCTTCTTCTTCGTCGCGGGCACGGTGCATGGTTTGCGTATTCTGCCCCTGGCAGCGGCACGGATCAATTCGCACTGCACAATGTCTAACCGACAAACGAGAGCTTGCTGCGGCCTCGGCGTCCGGCGGCAAGGGGTCTGGATACTTCTGGTGGAAAAAACGTGAATACCGGTACCTTCAAGGCGTACGTTGGTTGTGCCGGCTGGAGTCTGTCCAGCGCCGTGCACGACGACTTTCCGGCGACGGGGACGCACCTGGCGCGCTATGCATCGGTTTTTCCGGCGGTGGAAATCAACACCTCCTTCTACCGTCCGCATCGCGCCGCCACCTACGAGCGTTGGCGCGACAGCGTGCCGCCTGACTTTCGCTTTTCGGCAAAGGTGCCCAAGGCGATCACTCACGAAGCGCGGCTGCGCGGCGTGCACGAGGCGTTGGAAAAATTCATCGGGGAAGTGTCCCATCTCGAGCCGAAGCTGGGCTGCCTGCTGGTGCAGCTGCCGCCGAGCCTGCAGTACGATGCCGCCACCGCTCTGCCGTTCTTCCGGCACCTGCGCGCGCTCACTTCCGTGCACCCGGTGTGCGAGGCGCGGCATGCGACGTGGTTTGCGCCGGCCGTGGCGAACGCGCTCGCCGCGCTCGACGTTTCCTGCGTTCTTGCCGATCCGCCTGTCGCGCCGCTGCCGGAAACGGCAGCCAAGGTCCTGTATATCCGCCTGCACGGAGCGCCCGTCGTCTACCACTCGGCATACGCGGAGGACTTCCTGGACGGCCTCGCGGAAAGGATCAAACGCGAAGCCTGCGGCGGGCGCCAGGTGTGGTGCGTGTTCGACAATACCGCCAGCGGCGCCGCGGTGCCTAATGCGTTGTCGCTTCTTGCTCGTCTGCGGCTTGCCGAAGCGGTGCCGGCGTGACCGGCTGCTTGCCGGCGCCGTTGATGCTGCTGCCGGTGCTCTTGACCACGGTGACGGTGCAGTCCGCGGCGGCGACCACCTGCGACGACACGCTGCCGAGGTAGCGCCGGAACGCGGAACTGCCGCGCGAGCCGATCACGATGTGGTCGACCGCATTGCCGTTCGCATATTCCACGATGGCGGCGGCCGGATCCGGCGCTTCAAGCACGTGGAAGGTAATCTTTTCCGGCGGAATAGACAGCGGCCTCGCCCAGTGCTTCAGGCCGACCAGGTGCTTGACGTGGATGTTGCGGCCAGCCTTGTCGACGTATTCGTCCATGCCGAGCCGGTTGGTCTTCTGCACAGTGACGCAAGCCAGGCGGGCGCCCGGCTCGGTCTGCAGCACTCGCCGCGCGGCCACCCGCAATGCTTCCGCCAGCGCCTCCGACCCGTGCGCGAGGTCGATCGCCACCATGATGATCGGCGCGCGTGCGAGCTGGGTCGACGCGGATTGCTGCGGCACCGGCTCCATGCCGGCGGCCCGGAACCAGCGCCGCGTCACTGTCCAGAAGCCGTCGCGCACGCGCTTGCGCGCCCGCGCGGTGAGCTGGACCTGTTCCGGGTGCTGCAGCTCGAATGCCAGCTGGGCAGCGGTGTCGTGCCGCTTGTTGGGGTTGACTTCCAGGCAGCGCAGGATGATTTCCTGCAACCATTCCGGAATCTTGGGATTCAATGCGCGCGGCGGCACCGGGTCGCGGTAGAGGCGGCGGCGCAGGCCGGATACCGAGGTCGGGAAGCCGTACGGGCGTTCCCCGGTCGCAAGGTGGTACATCAGCACGCCGAGCGCGAACAGGTCGCTGCGCGGATCGTTGCGGATGTGCAGCACCTGCTCCGGCGAGATATACGGTCCGGTCCCCATCGGCAGCCGGAATTCCTCGGCCAGCAGGTCCGGCAGCTTGTCATGGCGCGCCAGGCCATAGTCGATCAGGATGGCCTCGCCGGTTTCGCGGAACATGATGTTGCTCGGCTTGAGGTCGAGATGAATCACATTCTGCCGGTGCAGGTCGTGCAGCGCGGTCGCCACGCGGACGGCGGTGGCGACCACTTCCTCGATCGGCAGCGGCGCCGCATCGAAGCGCGCCCGCAGCGACTTGCCGGCGATCTCTTCCATCACGATGTAGGGCTGGCCGGTGAAATCGCCGGAGGCAACGAAATGCGGCACATGGATGCCGGTCAGCTTGGGCATGATCATCTGCTCGACTTCGAAGCCGACGATCGCCGCCGGATCGTTGTGGTCGCCGACGATGGGGATTTTCATCATCAGCGGCGGACTGCCCTCGCTACCCTCGCTGCTGCCGCCGGCGTCGATGCGCCGCACGCGCCACAGCAGCGCCATGCCCCCCTTGTGCAGCTTCTCTTCCAGCCGGAAGCTGTCGATCACCATGCCCGGTTCGAGACGTTCCATAAGTCGCGCTCAGCGTCCGTGTTCGAGGCGGTTGCCTATGCTTTGCGGCAAGCCTGCGGCGCGGATCTTCGCCGCGGTGGTTTCGTGGTCGTAGGGTACGCGGAAATACACCAGTTCGTTGGTCGCATCGTCGAACAAGGCGTAGCATGCGGCCGGATTGCCGTCGCGCGGCTGGCCGACCGATCCCGGCAAGACCAGCCAGCGGCGCTGCGTGCCAAGCGGAATGCTGCTGTCGCCGGTCGGCACGAAGGAAGAGACCTTGCCGGTCGGCGAGAGGTTGTATAGCGCCGGCTCGTGCACATGGCCGACGAAGGTGATGCGGCAGCGCGTCGCGTGCATGCTCTTGACCGCTTCCAGCGTGCCGTTGATGTATTCCCAGCTTTTCGGCTCGGCCGCCGTCGCATGCACGAACAGCAGGTTGTTGAACTCCTGCGTCAGCGGCAGCCGGTCGAGGAAGCGGAGCTGGCTTTCATTGAGCTGCGCCCGCGTCCATTCGATCACTTCGCGCGCGGCCGGATTCATGTTCCTGTTCGGCGCCTGGGTGGCGGCAACGTCATGGTTGCCTTGCACCGCGAACGCGCCCTGGTCGACATATTCCATCACGGTATCGACCACCCAGGCCGGATCGGCGCCGTAGCCGACGAAGTCGCCGAGGAAGGCATAGCGCTGCGCATTGCGCTCCTTCGCATGGGCGAGACAGGAGGTCAGCGCTTCGCGGTTGGCATGGATGTCGGTCAGTATGGCGATCAGCATGGCTTATGCCTCAGGATGTAAATGGGGTTTTGTTATGTTGAGACACTCCATCCTACTCCCCGATTCTTTGAGTTTGCTTACAGCCACGGCCTTTCAGCCCAGCGTCAGCAGGTCGTTCGCATGCCGCAGCCGCTGGGACAGCAGCCGGGCAATGTTGCGGAACAGCTTGGAAGCAATGTCCGGCAGCTTTGTGATCTGCGCCCCGTCCAGGCGCAGCAGGCGGCAATGGGTGATCGCCCTGACCGAAGCGGATCGGCTGCGGCATTCGATGAGGGACATTTCGCCGAAACACTCGCCCGGTCCCAGTTCCTTGATCAGTTTGTTCACCCCCAGCGAGCGCTTGTAGATCGCCGCCTTGCCGGCCAGGATGATGAACAGGTGGATATCCTGCTCGCCCTCGCGGATCGGGTATTTGCCGGCACGGCATTCGATCAGTTCCGCTTCCGTCAGCAGGCGGACGAGCTCCGCCGCCTCCAGCCCGCGGAACAGGTCGAGGCGGAGCAGCAGCTGACAGGTTTCGGGCTCGCAGTGGACGGACATGGCTTGCTCGCGGGTTGTTTTGCGGCAAGCGTAGAGCGGATTGGCGCCATTGTCTATGTCGTATGGTCGAGGAACTGCCGGTAACCGCGGGCGCGCAGTTCGCAGGCCGGGCAGCTGCCGCAGCCATAGCCCCAGTCGTGCAGCGCGCCGCGTTCGCCGAGGTAGCAGGTATGGGTGTCCGAGCGGATCAGGTCGACCAGCGGGTCGCCGCCAAGGGCGCGCGCCAGCCGCCAGGTGGCGGCCTTGTCGATCCACATCAGCGGCGTTTCCAGCTTGAAGCGGGTGGCCATGCCGAGGTTGAGCGCGACCTGCAGCGCCTTCATCGTGTCGTCGCGGCAGTCGGGATAGCCGGAGAAATCGGTTTCGCACATGCCGCCGACCAGCACATCCAGGCCCCGGCGGTAGGCCACGGTTGCCGCCACCATCATGAACAGCAGGTTGCGCCCGGGGACGAAGGTATTCGGCAAGCCATTGGCCTGCATCGCGATTTCGACGTCCGCGGTGAGCGCGGTGTCCGAAATCTTCCCGAGCAGGCCGAGGTCGATCATGTGGTCCTCGCCCAGCCGCGCCGCCCATTCCGGCGTCAGCCTCCGCATCTTTTGCAGCAATGCCGGGCGTACCTCGAGCTCGATCGCATGCCGCTGTCCGTAGTCGAAGCCGATGGTTTCCACCTTCGCGTAGCGGGCGAGCGCCCAGGCAAGGCAGGTGGTCGAATCCTGTCCGCCGCTGAACAGGACAAGTGCGCCGTTGGGGAGAGTCATGGTCGTAAACAATTGCGTTGGGTGGGGGGCGGTGGGCGGCAGCGCCGCACTGACCGAAAGCCCACGCATTGTACCGCCGCCGCGACTGGTTTACGGCGCGGTCCTGCTCACGTTCTGCAAGGTCTGCTCGATGTAGTCGCCGTTGTCGTCGGAAAAGCGCAGCCGTGCCGGATACCATTCGAGCGCCGGCGCAAGCCAGATGTCGACATGCTGGTCGGTCGAATCCGGCTGCGGCACGCGGGTGACATGCAGCGTGTTCAGCTCGCCCAGCGGGGTACGGATCTTTTCCTGCTTGACCACGCGGAAGGTCCACGGGTCGGCGTCGCGCAGGCCGGCCACGAAGAAATTCCACGAGACCCCCGGCTTGACCCTGGAAGCCATGCCGCGCGCGACCGCCACCAGTTCCCAGATCACGCTGTTGCGGTCCTGCTCGCCGCCCTTCAGCGGATAGGTCTGCCCGGACGCGCTGAAACGGATCGTCCCGGATGCGCGATCGAAGGAGGTGGTCGTCTGCTCCCGGCGAAACCGCTTTTCCACGAAGCTGGCCGGCGCCAGGCCCCAGGCATCGATCTCGCCTTCGCTGCGCGCTTCGAGGATCTTTCCGACGAGCGCAGCGCGCGCCTGGTTGGTCACGCTGAACTTGCCGCCCTTCATCGACCAGCGCATCACCGCATCGCCCTCGACCGGAAAGCCTTTCTGTTTCGCCTTGATGGCATAGGACAGCTCCGCCGACGGCGGGAAGCTGGTCTTGTATTTCGGCGCGGCGCCGGCTGTCCCGGCCGTCAGGGCGGCGGCGAGGATGGCTGCGGCGAAGCGCGGCGTGAAATGCTTCATTCTGTTCCTGCGGCGGCAACGCCCGGGGCGTTGCGGTTCATTTGGGAAAGCAGCATATCGAGATAATCCCCGTTGGCATAGGTGAAGCGCACCCGGGCCGGATACCAGTCATGCTGCGGCGTCAGCCAGAAATCGATCGTCTGGTCATGGGAATCCGACTTCGGCGCGCGCCGCAAGTGCCAGGCCGTCAATTTGCCGAGCGGCGTATCGATCTCTTCCTCTCCGACAACTTTCACGCGCCAGGTATCCGCGTTGCGCGCGCCTGCGACCACGATCTCGAAGCTGGTGCCCGGCGTCAACTGTGCGGGATCGCCGCGGCCGATGCCTGCCAGCTGCCACATGATGCTTGCGCGGTCCTGCTCGCCGCCCTTGTACGGGAACACCGCTTCCGACGCGGAGAAGGTGATCTTGCCCTGCTCGCGCTGGAAATGGGTGTTCGTCGTCGACTTGTTGCGCGGTTTTTCGGTGTAAAGCTGTGGCGCGATGCCAAACGGCGCGATCGCGCCTTCACTGCGGAAATTCAGTACGGTGAGCTTGAACAGGATGGTCACGTACGCTTCGCCCGAGATGCTATAGCTGCCGCCGTCCGCGTTCCAGCGAAACAGGCCGTTGCCATACCATTGCTTGCCTTCGCGCAGCGCCTGCACCTCGTAGGAGAGCTCGGCCGAGGGCGGCGGGCTGAACTTCAGGTCGCCGGGCGTCGCTTCGGCTGGCGGCGGCTCGGTGAACTGCGGCTCGGGATCGGCTTCGGCGAAGGTGACGGGCGGCATCGCGGTCTCCTCCGGCGTCGCGGGCATGTCCAGAGCGCCAGCCGCCTGCACGGCGGTTGGCGCTGTCTCGGGCGGTGCGCGCCGCGGCTTCGGCTTCGGCCTGGGTTTCGGCTTTGGCGCCGCCGCAACCCGTTTCTCGGGCTGCGCCGCAACGGGCGGTGCGGGCAGCGGCGCGGGCGGCCGCAGCTGGGCCGTCACCACCTCAGGCTGCTCGTCCCGCGGCGCGGGCGCGGTGATATGCCCGTTGGCCCAGTTGTAGAGCAACAAATGCCACAGCAGCGATGCGCCCAGCAACACGGCCAGCCGCACAGGCCGGCGGGGCCGAAGCGGCAATGGCGGGGCGTGGCGGGAAGTGCTGGGCATGGCGCTAGTGTATCAACCTCTCCCTTGGTCATTGAGATGCAAGACAAAGTTTAAGACCGGCAATAGGCACGAGAATGATCAAAACTGAACCTTTATCATTCTGCTCACTCACCTAATCTGTTACGCTCCCAGTTTTCAACGGAGGCCTGCGATGATGAAGCCGAATTTGCCGAATATGCCGAGCATCCCTGGCATCGGCGCGATGACGGATACCCTCGATTTCGTGAAGAACCTTTGGGGCAGCATGGGGCTGCCCGGAATGAACATGCCGGGAATGACCGGCATGAATGTGCCCGGCATCCCGGGCATGGTCATGCCGACCCTGTCGGTCGACGAGGTCAACAAGCAGATCTCCGACCTGAAGGCGGTGGAGACCTGGCTCAACCTGAACATGGGAATGCTGCGCAGCACAATCCAGGCACTGGAAGTGCAGGCGGCGACCATCGCGACGCTGCAGACCATGGGCGAACAGTTTACGGCGACGATGAGCTCGATGACGCAGGACACCAGTCGGGCGGCGGCGTCGCCCGCCAATGGAACGTCCACGGGCAATGGCGCTTCGCAGGGCAGCAATGGCGCCGACAGTCACGGTGCCACCCGCGCCCATGCGCCGGCGCCGGAACCGACCAGCAAGGATGAGCAGGATGCCGCGAGCCTGACGGCGCCGCTGGTCAACGCGGCGGCCTGGTGGAACATGCTGCAAGACCAGTTCAAGCAGGCGGTCAGCGGCGCAATGACGGAACCGCCGGCGGCGCCGGCCGCAAAGCCGAAGGCCAAGCCGGCGGCAAAGTCGGCGTCAAAGCCGGCGGCAAAGTCGAAAACCTCATCGTCTTCTTCCGCATCGTCGTCCGCGCGCAAGCGCAAGAGCGGCAGCAAGTAGCCGCATGCCGGGCAAACGGCGCGTCAGGCGCGCCGCCTGCCCGGTTCCTGGTCCTGTTGCGGCGGCGACGCCTGCCACATCTTCAGGCGTCCGGCCATCCACACGCTGGCCAGTCCGCATCCGACCGCAAGCCACCCCACGATGCCGTAATGCTCGACCTGGCCGAGCGGATTGCGGCTGATGATCAGTCCGGCGGCCAGCGATGCCAGTCCCGATGACATCATCTGCACCGACGCGCCAAGGCTCATGAAAGTGCCGCGCACCCGCGGCGCCGCAGCCGCGCTCACCATCGCCATGCCGGGAATCATGCGTCCCGACACCAGCACGAAGAAAATCGTCGAGTTCGCCAGCACCGCCCACCAGGGCACCGGCACCAGGTGTGTCGTCACCAGCAGCGGCACGAAGGATGCCAGCGCGACCCAGCGGAAGACGCGCAGCTTGCCGTGCCGGTCCGCCAGCTTGCCGATCGCGCGGGCGCTGAAAAAGGTGGCTGCGCCGCCTGCCAGGTACACCACCGTGATGAAGCTTTCCGAGATCCCGACGTTGGCGGTGTAGTACAGCGCGATGTACGGGATTACCGAGAAGCTGGTCATCATCAGCAGCGACACGAAGAAATACGCGCGCAGGTGATCCGGTTCGCGCGCGACCGCCAACAGCTGGCTGAACACGTTGCCGGCGTGGCCCGCATGCAGGTGCGCGGTCAGCGACGGCAGGCGCCGCCAGCCGACGAACAGGAAGACGCCGGAAAGCAGCACGATGAAGAAAAACGGCGCGCGCCAGCCGAGCGCCGGAATGTGTTCCGCGAAGAACAGGCCGAGCGGCACGCCGGCCACCGTCGACAGGGAAAACGCCGCCATCACCGTGCCCATTGCCTGCCCGCGGCGCTCGAACGGCACCACGTCGGCCACCATCGTCTGCACCATCGCGCCGAGGATGCCGCCGAAGGCTCCGGCCAGCGCCCGCGCCACCAGCAGCGCCGCATAGTTCGGCGCCAGGCCGCAGAATAGCGTGGCGAGGATGAACAGCGCATATAGCGACAGCATCATCGCGCGCCGGTCGAAGCGGTCGATCCAGGCGGCGGCAAGCAGGCCGGAAGCCGCGGCGGTAAATGTATAGGAAGACAGCAGCAGGCCGAACTCATGGGTGTCGATGTGCAGCGTGCGGATCAGTTGTGGTCCGAGCGGCATCATGATCATGAAATCCAGGATGTGCGTGAACTGGATGCCGGCCAGCACGAGGAGCAGCGAACGCTCCTGCTTCGGCGCGGAAATTTGCGGAGCGTGATTCAAGAATGAAGCCTGCGAAGTCGGGTTGCAAAGCCGATAGCTTAGCAGTGTGCGGAAATGTTTTCCTGACGCGTCCGGTTGCCGCCCCGGCGCCGGCCGGAATTACTGCAGCGTCTCGAGAAAGGCATCGATGCGTTCGAAGTGCTGCCCCCAGGTCGGCAGCGCCAGGGCGCGGCTGCGTTCGATCTGCGCGACGCGACGCGGGAAAGCCGCGTCACTGTACGCTTCGATGCGCTCGGCCCAGCCGGTGCCGTCGAGCGGATCGAGGTAATCCGGGACGTCGCCCGCGATTTCGCGGAACACCGGCAGGTCGCTGGCGATGACGGGCGTGCCAAGCTGCAGCGCCTCCGTCAGCGGCATGCCGTCACCTTCTGCAAATGACGGAAAGAGCAGCGCCCGCGCGTGACGCAGATAGGTCGACAGGTCGCGCTCGGAACAGTGCGGCAGTTCGGTGACGACCGAGCGCAGCGATGCGCAGCGGTCGAGCAGGTCCGCAACGTTCTCGCATTCCCGGCCGCGCCGGCCGATGACGAGCAGGCGCGGTGTGCGGCGCCCCATGCGCTGCTGCAGCCTGCGCCACGCCTGGAGCAGCAGCCAGTGGTTCTTGCGCGCCTCGATCGTGCCCAGCACCACGAAGTAGGGCTTGGCGAGCGGCGGGCGGGAGGCGGGCGCCGGCAGCAGCGCCGGCGCCGGCAGCACCGCCGCCGGCGGCATTGCCGCGCCGGTCTTGCTGGCGAAACCGGCAAGTTCGTCGAGCGTCGCCTGCGATTGGGTGATCATGCCGGCCGCACCGGCAAGCATGCCGTTCAGGCGCGCCACATGCTTGTCGCGTTCGCCCGGGCGGCAGTATTCCGGATGGGTGACTGGAATCAGGTCAGGCACGAAGAACATCTGCTTCACGCCGAGCCGGTCGAGGTCGTTCGGATGGCAGCGCTGTTCCGGGCCAGCATGGCCGGTGTTGAACAGGAACGCGCCTTCCAGCCCGCACCGCTGGCGCGCGCACAGCACTTCCTTGCCCACCGTCAGTACGGCCGCGGCGCGAGAGCCGCTTGCCGGATTGAGCAGCTGCGCATAAAGCAAACGCGAGGCTTGCCGCGGCAGCACGACGCTGCGCCCGCGCAGGCGGATGACCGCGTTCGCACGCGGCGCATAGTGCCTCACATATTCCCGGCTGATCCGGTCGGCCATGGCTGGCGGGCGGCCAGTGATGAAGCGGCGCAGCAGGCGCGTGACGTCGATCAGAATTTCTTGCATGGCGGTCAAAGAGAGAAACGTGACAACACTCTCCGGGCGTGGCGGGATGCACGACGAAGATGATGAGTTCGAGAGGTTTCTTATACTCAACACTCGCGGTGTTGGACGCCCAAAATACGCTTTTGTTCTGCAAGGAAAGCTTTTCCAGACGAGAAAAATGTTGCCGCGCGATGTTTGGCAGCCTACTTGCGCCGCAGAATCAGCAATCCGAGCGCGAGCGCGGCAAACAGGGCGTCGGCATGGAAGGTCGTCGCGGCAACGAAACGATCCCACAGTACGCCCGCGAAGACGCTTGCCAGCAGCATCGCGACGACGCTAGAGATTGAAAAGCCCGAAGGCCGTGCCGCGCAATTGCGCCAGCGCCGTATCGGCGACCATTGCCGAGAGCAGGCCGTGCGTTGCTGCCATGTGCAGTCCCCAGCACACCAGGCCGGCGCCGACCCACGGCAGTTGAGTGCTATGCGCCAGCAGCAGGTCGGCAAGCAGCAGCGGTGCGATACCCGCCATCAGCAGGCGGCGGTGCGGCAGCGTATCCGCGAGCCTGCCGAGAGGATAGGCGCCTGCCGAATACACCACGTTCATCAGCACCAGCACCAGCGGCGCCAGCGCCAGCGGCAGGCCGCCCTGGTGCGCCCGCAGCACGAGGAAGGCTTCCGAGAATCGCGCCAGCGTCAGCGCCGCGCCCGCCAGCACCACCCGCCAGGAAGCCGCGGGCAGCAGGCGCAGCGCCTTGCGCGAAATGGGAAAGGGGGCCGCCGGCGCGGGCCTGGGCCGCTCCGGTTCGCGCACGCCGACGATCAGCAGCACCGCGAGCATGCCGGGAATTGCCGCCACCCAGAATACGGCGCGGAAATCGTTTGCCCACAGGAGCATCAGGCCCATCGCGAGCAGCGGGCCGAGGAAGGCGCCTGCCGTATCGAGCGACTGGCGCAAGCCGAACGCGGCGCCGCGCATCGAGGGGCGGTGACGTCGGCGATCAGCGCGTCGCGCGGGGGCCGCAGATGCCCTTGCCGATCCGGTCCAGGAAGCGCGCACCGAGCACCCAGCCGGCGCCCGCTGCCAGCGCGAACAACGGTTTGGTCGCCGCGCCGAGGCCGTAACCGAGCACCGCGAGCCATTTGCGCTTGCCGATCCAGTCGCTGATTACTCCCGAAAAGACCTTCGTGATCTGTGCCGTCGCTTCCGCCACGCCTTCGACTATCCCCACCGTCATGGCACTTGTTCCGAGGACAACGGTCATAAATAGTGGCAGAAGGCTATGGACCATCTCTGACGAAATGTCCATCAATAGACTGACAAAGCCGAGTGCCCGGACGGTGGATGGAATGCGCGCCGGCGCAACGGGGTAGACCTTGTTATCCATATCTTTGCTGTAGGGCGTGCGTGCGCGGCGCGCATTGCTGAACTGTGGCGAAGCCGCCGTCCGGGTCGGCTGCGGAAATTCTGCCGGTTCACGGGGATCGCTGTTTTCCTGCTAAAATCAACAACTTATTACATATCGAAGGTGCGTGATGCTGTACCCAGAACTATTCAAATCGTTGGAACAAGTCCGCTGGAACATGGAAAAGGATATTCCTTGGGACAAGTTCGATGCGTCCAAGCTGTCAGACGAACAAGCACAAACCATACGGATGAACGCCATCACCGAATGGTCAGCGCTTCCCGCCACTGAAATGTTTTTGCGTGACAATCGCGGCGACAGCGACTTTTCCGCCTTCATGTCGGTCTGGTTCTTTGAAGAGCAGAAGCATTCGCTGGTTCTGATGGAATACCTGCGCCGCTTCCGCCCGGAACTGGTGCCGACCGAAGCGGAATTGCATAATGTGCGCTTCGAGTTCGACCCGGCGCCGCCGCTCGAAACCCTGATGTTGCATTTCTGCGGTGAAATCCGCCTCAACCACTGGTACCGCTGCGCATCCGAGTGGCACACCGAACCGGTGATCAAGCACATCTACCGCGTGATCAGCCAGGACGAGGCGCGCCACGGTGGCGCCTACCTGCGCTACATGAAGAAGGCGCTGTCCGAGGTCGGCGACAGCGCTCGCGCCGCGTTCGCCAAGATCGGCGTGCTGATGGCATCGGCACGCCGTACCGACAAGCCGCTGCATCCCACCAATCTGCATGTGAACCAGGCACTGTTCCCGAATGATACCGTGCAGAGCCGGCTGCCCGATCCGAACTGGCTGGAGCGCTGGCTCGACGGCCAGATCAACTTCGACGGCGAATGGGAAAAGAAGGTGGTCGACCGCATCCTGCACAACATGTCGCTGCTGTTCGAGCGCACCTTCGAATCGGTGCAGGACCTGAACCGCTACCGCAAGGAAATCACGGCGCGGCTGGGACAGGCCAATCCGCAGCCTGCCTCCTGAACGCCGGTCTGGGTTAAAGTACGAGCCGCAAGCATTCCGCTTGCGGCTTTTTCATTTTCAGCATGCCGACTTTCGAGAAAAAAATCTGCGCGCGCGCCGAGCTCCGGCAGCGGACCGCCCAACTGCCCGGGCCGGTGGTGCTCACCAACGGCGTCTTCGACATCCTGCACCGCGGCCACGTGACCTACCTCGCGCAGGCGCGCGAACTCGGTGCCTCGCTGGTGGTCGCAGTCAATACCGACGCCTCGGTCAGGCGGCTGGGCAAGGGCGAGGACCGGCCGGTCAACACCTGCGAGGACCGCATGGCGATACTCGCCGCGCTGGAAGCGGTGAGCATGGTGGTGCCGTTTGACGAAGACACAGCGCTTGAAGTGGTGCAGGAAGCGCGTCCGGACATCTATGTGAAAGGCGGCGACTACGACATGGCCGCGATCCCGGAGGGAAAAGCAGTGCTTGCCTATGGCGGGCGCGCGCTTGCCATCGATTTCGAACACGACCGCTCGACCACCAAGCTGCTGTCGAAGGTCCGCAGGAGCTGACCGACATGAACCTTGCCCCCCTTGCCGAAGTCACCCGCGGCGCACAGGTCGAATCGATCCATTACGGCGCGGTCGCGGTCGTCGACCGGCGCGGCGAACTGCTGTACAGCGCGGGCGATCCGCACTTCCTGACCTTTACCCGCTCGACCATCAAGCCGTTCCAGGCGCTGCCTTTCCTGCGCGCCGGCGGTCCTGGCCGTTTCGGCTACGGCAGCAGGGAAATGGCGCTGCTGTGCGCCAGCCACTCGGGCGAGGCGATGCATGTCGATACGGTGCAAGGGATGCTGCGCAAGGCGGGCTGCGATGAGCACCATCTGCGCTGCGGCTGCCATGTGCCGATCCTTTACGCGACGCAGGGCAGCACCCCGCCGCCGGGCGAAACGTTTACCCAGCTGCACAACAACTGCAGCGGCAAGCATGCCGGCTTCCTCGCGCATTGCGTGCAGCAGGGGCTGCCGCTCGATACCTACATCGATCCGTCGCATCAGCTGCAGCAGGCGATCCGCGAAGACCTGGGGCGCGTGGCCGGTATCGCGCAGGATGGGATGGCGATGGGCATCGACGGCTGTTCGGCGCCCAACTACGCGTTGCCGCTGTCGCGCCTGGCCTATACCTATGCGCGGCTGGCGCAGGGCGACGCCGACCCGGACCACGGGAGCCTGATGGGCGACCTGTTCCGCGCAATGACCGCGCATCCGGAACTGGTATCCGGCACCGGCCGCGTCGATCTCGCGCTGATGCAGGCGGCGCCGGGGGACTGGGTGGCAAAGGGCGGTGCGGAAGGCGTGCAGGTGCTCGGGATCCGCTCCGCCGGACTCGGCATCGCGATCAAGGTCGCGGATGGACATGCGCGCGGCCTGGCGGCGGCGACCGTGTCGGTCCTGGAACAGCTTGGGCTGCTTGCGGCGGCGGACACCACGCCGCTCGATTCCTGGCGCAGCACCGAACAGCGCAACCTGCGCGGCCTGCACACCGGGGAGGTCCGCGCCGCCGTCACGCTCGCGAGAACTTGATCTGGCGCCGCTGCGCGGCGGCCGCCATTGTGCTACCGTGAGTCCTCATTCACGCATCACGCTTTATGCAGTTGGAAAAACATCATGCAAAGACGTTCATTCCTGCAGGGGACGCTCGCCGCGCTCCTGCTTCCCGCGTTTTCCGCCCGTGCCGCCCAGCCGGTCATCGAGGTGTACAAGACGCCGACCTGCGGTTGCTGCCATCTCTGGGTTGACCATTTGCGCGCGAACGGTTTCACGGTGACCGCCCGCGACGTTTCCGACACCTCTCCCTATCGCCGCAAGTTCGGCGTGCCCGAGGAGCTCGGCTCCTGCCACACCGGCGTCGTCGGCGGCTACGCGATCGAAGGTCATGTCCCAGCCCAGGACATCAAGCGGCTGCTGGCGGAAAAGCCGAAGGCGAAAGGCCTGGCGGTGCCGGGAATGCCGATGGGCTCGCCCGGCATGGAGCAGGGATCGCGCAAGGATCCCTACGATGTGATGCTGATCCAGGCCGACGGCCGGCACAAGGTGTACCGGCACGTCGGCGCATGATCAGTGACCGTGATGCATGCCGCCATGGCCGGCGGCTGCGTCGCGCACGGTGACCTTCACGTCCGTCTTGCCGGCTTTCTCGAAGACCAGCGTCACCGGGAAGGACTCGCCCGCCTTGAGCGGCTGCTTCAGGCCCATCAGCATCAGGTGGTAGCCGTCACCCGGCTTCATCTCGATGCGCTCGCCGGCCTTGATCTCGACGCGGCCGACTTCGCGCATCTTCATCACGTTGCCCTCCATCGACATGGTATGGATCTCGACGCTCTTGGCCACCGGCGAACTGGCGCCGACCAGCGCATCGTTCGCCTTGCCCTTGTTCTCGATCGTGACATAAGCGCCGCCCGCCGGCTGTTTCGGCGCGGTGGCGCGCGCGAAAGAATTATGTATCCGCAAGTCGTTCAGCCGGGTTTCCTCGGCATGGGCAGGGATGCTGAAAGCGGCGGCAATGGCGAAGGTGGCAAGAGAGCGCAAAATCATGATGTGGGTCCGTGAAGTCAATGGAAAAATTAGCTGCCGCCCGCAAAACCGTTCTGCCGCCATGCTTCGTAGACGACCACGGCAACGGTATTGGAGAGGTTCAGGCTGCGGTTGTCGGGCCGCATCGGCAGGCGGATGCGTTGCGACGGAGGAAATGATTCCCGCAGCGCGGCAGCCAGGCCGCGCGTTTCGGAACCGAATACGAAGACGTCGCCCGGCTTGAACGCCATGTGGGCAAAGGGTGCCGAGCCGTGCGTGGTCAGCGCGAACATGCGCGCCGGATCGGGGCCCTCGCTGGCGACGAAAGCATTCCAGTCGCGGTGCACTTTCATCGTCGCGTAGTCATGGTAGTCCAGCCCGGCGCGGCGCATCTTTGCGTCGTCCAGCGGAAAGCCGAGCGGCTCCACGAGGTGCAGCTGCGCGCCGGTGTTGGCGCACAGCCGGATGACGTTGCCGGTGTTCGGCGGAATCTCTGGTTCAACCAGGACGACGTGAAACAAGAAGGGCTCCTTCAGTCATTATTGCAGGGTGCGCGCGAACACGAAATTCGTGACACTGGCGGCGCCGAAGCGCTTGAGCGTGGCCGCCAGTTCGTTGAGCGTCTCGCCCGTCGTCATCACGTCATCGACCACGCCCACATGTCGGCCGCGCACCAGCGCCATTGCCTTTGCCGGCACCATGAATGCGCCGCGCACGTTCCTGCGCCGCTGGTCGGGGTGCAGCAGCGACTGCGCCTGCGTGTCGCGCTGCCGCACCACCAGTTCGCGTTCGAGCGGCACGCCAAGCGAGCGCGACAGTGGCTTGGCGATCTCGAGCGCCTGGTTGAATCCGCGTTCGGCCAGGCGTTGCGGCCCGAGCGGTACCGCGGTCAGCACCGCCGGCGCATGCCCGCACCGGGCCGGCGCATCGAGCAGGCGCGCGAGCAGCGGCGCCAGTTCCAGCCGCGTGCCGAACTTCAGCGCCAGCACCAGCTGGTCGGCCGGCGGCGTGTAGTCGGTTGCAACGATTGTCGCATCGAATGCCGGCGGCTGCTTCAGGCAACCGCCGCAGGTCTGTCCATCGTCCGCCGCCTGCAACGGTATCGCGCAGCACCTGCAGCGCGTCCTGGGCGCGGAAAAGTACTGCGAGCGGCATTCGTCGCACAAGGTCCCGCGTTGCGCGCTGCCGCACAATGCGCAGGACGAGGGCAGCAGGGCCGCAACGCCGGACAGCATCCGGTACGGCCAGCGACGCAGGCGGGAAAACATGGAGCGGGCAAACCTTCAAGCGTGTAAACTGCTGCCATTATCGCATTGCCTCGAGAAGATTTCCTCGTGTCCTCCCCGTCATCGCCGCCCGACTCCCGCCCCAGCGCACCAATCGACCTGCACCGCGTGCGGCGGCTGTTCGACGCGCCTGGCCGTATCGCCGACTCGGATTTCCTGCGCCGCGAGATCGCTGCGCGCATGCATGAACGGCTCGGCCTGGTGAAGGCGCAGCCGCAACGCGTGCTCGACCTCGGCTGCGGCGACGGCGCCGATCTTGCCATGCTGCAGGAACATTATCCGCAAGCCCAGGTGCTGGGCCTGGACGCCTCGCTGCCGCTGCTGTCGGCGGCGCAGCGCAAGCAATCGGAGGCGACCTCGTCGCTCAACCGCATGCTCAGGAAGCTGCTGCCGGCAAGGGGAGGCGCCAGGCTGGGCGCCGGGCCGGGGCTGGTGTGCGGCGACTTCGCGCAACTGCCGATGCAGGCTGCCAGCGCCGATCTGGTCTGGTCGAACCTCGCACTGCACTGGCATCCGCTGCCGGATCGCATATTTGCGGAGTGGCGCCGCGTGCTGCGGGTGGATGGCCTGCTGATGTTTTCCTGTTTTGGCCCGGACACTTTCCGGGAGATCCGGGCGGCCTTCGCCGCCGTCGACGGCGCCGCCCATGCGCTGTCCTTCGTCGATATGCACGACCTTGGCGACATGCTCGTCAATACCGGTTTTTCCACGCCGGTGATGGACATGGAAACCCTCACGGTCACTTACGATTCCGTCCACAAACTGCTGGCCGACGTGCGGGCATGGGGCGGCAATCCCTTGCTTACCCGGCGCCGCGGGCTCGTCGGCCGGCGCGACTGGAAGGCGGTGGAAGACGCGCTTGCGGCGGGCAGGCGAGCCGACGGCCGCCTCGCCCTCACCTTCGAAATCGTTTACGGGCACGCGTTCCGCCCCGAGCCAACCAGGACCGCCAGCGGCGAAAGCATTATTCGCCTCGACCTGAACAAGAAACGTTAGCGTGTGCTTGCTTCCGCATCCGGATGACAGACAAAAGCTGGTCCCGGACTGGCCGGTCACGCCTGAAATCTTGTCAAAACCATAGCCCGCGACGGCGCCATGCGCCTTCCCGGCGCGCGCCCACTCGCGAGCAAGCGGGTTTTGTAGGACTATATCCCTCTTGATAACCATCCGTTATCCGACTTATACTGCCGGGGTTTTGCGCAGTGGCAGTGCCGATTCGACGGTGCGGAACGGGGTGTGATGCCGTGACGCGAATCGCTGTGGACGCGTAACTGTACCCTCTGTCCGTACCGGATGGAGGCCGGCCTCTCCCGCAATTTGCGCTACATCATTACTTGTCGCCACGATTCTTGCGGCTCCCGGCGCATGCGTCATCCATGGCTGTCCGATACTAAAGACTCCGTCTGTCAGGATTGCATTTTTGTTGTATGCTCGGCATGCAACCAAAAGGAACATATCGCGCCTATGGCTGACTGCCCGCTTGTCGATGTCATGCAGGTCGAGCAGGTGCGGCAGTGAGGGCTGGACCGGAACGGGCGGTGCCGCCGCGGCCGGGCAGCAACGGTCTGGAACTGTCTGCAGGGGGCGAGTGGTGCCGGGGTTGAGGCAGGCCGGTTCTTGACAGAATGGAAAAGACGCAAGCTCGCGCAGGGGTGGAAAGCGCACTGGCGTTAGAACGATAACCAGAATTCCAATTTTGGCTTTTGAGGAAACTATGAAACTTGCGAAGCGTCTTCAATCCCTGATGCTCGGTGCATCGCTCCTGGCGGCCGGCATGCCGTCATGGGCTGTCAACGACAGTCAGGGCGGCCCGGCTGTGCGTCAGCTGAATTTCCATACGCCGGTCACCAAGATTGCGGAAGAAGTCTACTCGCTGCACAACCTGATGCTGGTCATCTGCCTGGTGATCTTCATCGCCGTGTTCGGCGTGATGTTCTATTCCATCATCAAGCATCGCAAGTCGGTCGGCCACAAGCCGGCCACCTTCCACGAAAGCACCGCGGTGGAGATTGCGTGGACCGTGGTCCCGTTCCTGATCATCATCTTCATGGCGCTGCCCGCTACCCGGACTGTGGTCGCGATGAAGGATACCTCCAACGCCGACATCACCATCAAGGCTACCGGCATGCAGTGGAAGTGGGGCTACGATTACCTGAAGGGCGAAGGCGAAGGCATTTCCTTCCTGTCCGCACTGTCCACCCCGCGCGAGCAGATCATCGACGTGAGCAAGGCGAAGAGCGACAACTACCTGCTCGAGGTCGACAACCCGGTCGTGGTGCCGGTCAACAAGAAGATCCGGGTGGTCACCACCGCTACCGACGTCATTCATGCCTGGGGCATCCCGGCGTTCGCGATCAAGCAGGATGCGATCCCCGGCTTTGTGCGCGACACCTGGTTCCGGGCCGAAAAGGTCGGTACTTACCGCGGCAACTGCTACGAGTTGTGCGGCAAGGAGCATGCGTTCATGCCGATCGTGGTCAATGTCGTGACCGAAGATGAATACAAGAAATGGGTCGACACCAAGAAAAAGGAAATGGCTGCCCTGGCTGACGACCCGACCAAGAGCTGGACCGTCGACGAACTGAAGCAGCGAGGCGAAAAAGTCTATTCCGCCAATTGCGTGGCGTGTCACCAGGCAAACGGCAAGGGCGTGCCCGGCGCGTTCCCGGCGCTGGATGGCTCGCCGGCCGTCAACGGCCCGCGCGCGGAGCAGATCAACGTGGTGTTGAACGGACGCCGCGGGATGCCGGCATTCAAGCAGTTGTCGGATACTGAAATTGCGGCGGTGATCACCTATACCCGCAACAACTGGTCCAACAAGGCCAAGGAAAACATTGTTCAACCGGCGGAAGTGCTGGCTGCGCGCAAGTAATCGAATTAGGAGAATGACATGAGCACTACCGTAGTCGATCACGCCCACGATCACTCTCACGACCACGCGCACGACCATCCGCACGGCTGGCGGCGCTGGTTGTACGCAACCAATCACAAGGATATCGGTACCCTGTACCTCTGGTTCTCGTTCATCATGCTGCTGACCGGCGGCGTGCTGGCGCTGCTGATCCGCGCCGAGCTGTTCCAGCCCGGCCTGCAGCTGGTGCAGCCGGAATTCTTCAACCAGCTGACCACGATGCATGGCCTGATCATGGTGTTCGGCGCGATCATGCCGGCCTTCGTCGGTTTCGCGAACTGGATGATCCCGCTGCAGATCGGCGCCTCCGACATGGCCTTCGCGCGGATGAACAACTTCTCGTTCTGGCTGCTGCCGCCGGCGGCGATCCTGCTGGTCGCCTCCTTCCTGGTGCCCGGTGGCGCCACCGCGGCCGGCTGGACCCTGTATGCGCCGCTGTCGACCCAGATGGGCATCGGCATGGACATGGGCATCTTCGCGATGCACATCATGGGCGCCTCCTCGATCATGGGTTCCATCAACATCATCACCACCATCCTCAACATGCGCGCGCCCGGCATGACGCTGATGAAGATGCCGATGTTCTGCTGGACCTGGCTGATCACCGCCTACCTGCTGATCGCGGTGATGCCGGTGCTCGCCGGCGCCATCACGATGACCCTGACCGACCGCCACTTCGGCACCTCGTTCTTCAATGCGGCCGGCGGCGGCGACCCGGTGATGTACCAGCACATTTTCTGGTTCTTCGGCCATCCCGAGGTCTACATCATGATCCTGCCGGCCTTCGGCATCGTGTCGCACATCATCCCGGCGTTCGCCCGCAAGCCGCTGTTCGGCTATGCGTCGATGGTGTACGCGACCAGCTCGATCGCGATCCTGTCCTTCATCGTGTGGGCGCACCACATGTTTACCACCGGCATGCCGGTCACCGCGCAGCTGTTCTTCATGTACGCGACCATGCTGATCGCGGTGCCCACCGGCGTGAAGGTGTTCAACTGGAT
>Ga0196971_1000437_pt1 | contig 32018 bp, 29 predicted proteins | sample S1v_1013CmetaG_FD_148660 | JGI IMG/M metagenome (GOLD analysis project Ga0196971, IMG submission 148660) | Soil microbial communities from Anza Borrego desert, Southern California, United States - S1+v_10-13C | ecosystem: Environmental > Terrestrial > Soil > Desert | place: USA: California...
TGTTACTACCAATGTACAAACTCAGCTTGACGCGAAGCTGAATTTGGCTGGCGGTACGATGACTGGCGCTATTACGTTAGCCGCTGATCCTACAGCTAATCTTCACGCGTCTACGAAACAATACGTGGATGCTATTAATCATATCAAGAGCGGTAGTATTCTTAGAATTGCTTCTTCGACTGTACCGGCAGGTTTCTTACTGTGTAATGGTCAAGCTGTTAGTCCAACGAGTTACGCTGCGTTATATAGCGTGATAGGTTACAAGTACGGTAAGACTAATGCTACTTCCGATAATTACATCAATGTCGCAATGGGTTATACCAGTTACGGTACTTTTGGCGCTGGTAAGTATTGGGAAAATCAATGCGATTTTAGTACTGTAGTCAATGACATCGGTACCATCCATTATCTCAATTCTCTTTTACCGACGAATCTTTATCTAAGTGGCGTTGTTGTTACTAAGAATAAAGTATTTATTATTGGCGGTTATAACGGTCAAACTGCTGTAAACACTATTTATTCGGCTACTGTTAATGCCGATGGTACTTTAGGTGCATTTGCTTCTTACGGTACACTTCCTGCAGCATTGTGCGATACTCAAGTTATCGTTACGGAAAATACTGTTTATTTAATTGGTGGTTATAACGGTACGACAGAAGTCTCTAACGTATATAGCGCGACGATTGATGTAAATGGTAATTTGGGTGCATTTACTTCGATTGCTAATCTTCCTGCTGCTCGTTCCGGTCATCAAGCATTCATCACTAAAAATACCTTGTATGTGGTGGGTGGTTGGACGGCTGGCGTTCCTGCTAATACTGTTTATGTATCGACGATTAGTGCAACTGGTGGTTTAGGTGCGTTTAGTACTGGTACTGCATTACCGATTAGTGTGTCTGGTCATAAGGTAATCTATACCAAGAATAAGGTCTACCTGATTGGTGGTTACAATGGTACTTCTTGGCTGAATACTGTTTACTCTGCTCCGATTGCTTCTACTGGTTTAATTGGTGCATGGTCTGCAGACACCGCTTTACCTGTTACTTTAGGCGATACTTCTGCTGTGGTAATGGGTAATAAAGCTTACCTGATTGGTGGATATTGCAATGGTAACTATAGCAATATGATGTTATCTGCTGATATTGATGCTAGCGGTAATTTGTCTGCCTTTACGGTGATGAATAAACAATTACCTACTTCTTTAAGTAACGGTAATATCTTTGTTGTTAAGAACCATATTTATGTTGCTGGTATGTGGGATGGCTTTAAAGCCGTAAATAAGATCATCCATATGCAGCTTGATAATGTTGGATTAACGAATTATTCTGCGCTGTATGATGGTACTGTGAATAAGTTTGATGGGGTTAATTTAGCTGGTACTGTTACTGGCGGCACTGTGCCGACTGGTGAGACGGCGTTTAACTTACCCAACTACTCTGTGATGGATAGCGTTGATAATCTGTATTCCTATATCAAAGTGTAATTGTTAAATCATGGGATGAAGAGCTTTAAAGCTCTTCATCCTGTGAGTTTCAGCCTATAGTCAAAAAGGAGTTTAAAATGAAGGTTAATTTATACGAAGCCGGTGGTAGATTAGAAGGTGGATTTACTCTTCCTGGTATGATCTTAACTGGACCGTTATTGTTGTCTGGTAATGTCACTTCGCCTTTAGAAGCAGTTCATAAACAGTATATTGATACAGCAATCACTAATTTAAATGCTGATCATTTTACTGCGGGTACGATTCCTATTGCTAGAATGCCTGCTTTTACTGGTGATGTGAGCAGTAGTAGCGGTAGTAACGTTATCGCTTTAAATAACTCTGGTGTTATCGCCGGTGATTATACTAAAGTCACAGTTGATGCAAAAGGCCGTATCACGACTGGTTTAAGTTTAACGGAAGCTGATCTTCCTGCTTTAAGTTGGGATAAAATTACTACTGGTAAACCGACTACGTTAAGTGGTTATGGTATCACGGATGCTGTTTCAACTAGTAATGGTGTTATTACTGGTTTCCTTACATTAAAAGCTAATCCTACACAAGCCAATCACGCTGCTACTAAACAGTACGCTGACGCGAATGTTTCTGGTGGCGCTAAGATTGTTCTTGGTGATATCGTTAATTTTACGACTACAACTACACCTACTGGTTTCTTACGCTGTAATGGCGCTGAAATTAGTAAGACTACTTATAGCGCCTTATATGCTGTTGCTGGTGATACATTTAGTATTAATCATCAACCAGGCGCTGGACAACCGTGGCGTAAGCAATATAACGTCAACAACTTACAAAGTGGTGATATAACTGGATGGACAACTGGTACAGCATTACCTGGTGCGTTAGCTGAATCACAAGCTATAGTTACTAAAAACCGTGTGTATCTGTTAGGTGGTGTGAACAATGTTGGAGCGTATGCTTCTACTGTATATACAGCCCCGATTAATTCTGATGGTACTTTAGGTGCTTGGACTACCGGTACCTCATTACCTGGTAACGCGGGAATGGCGCAAGCTGTTGTTACTAAGAATAGAGTGTATCTGTTAGGTATTGCTCTTAACGGCAACGCTTCCACCACTACCTATACAGCACCTATTAATACCGACGGTACGTTAGGTGCATGGACTACAGGACCAGTATTACCTGGAGCCTTATCTTACACTCAAGCTGTTGTTACTAAAAATAGAGTGTATTTAATGGGAGGTACGGATAGCATTGGTTATACGTCTGTAGTATATACAGCTCCCATTAATACCGACGGTACTTTAGGCACTTGGTCCACTGGTACGTCTATACCTGCTACTGCAGCTTATGCGCAAGCCGTTGTTACTAAGAATCGTGTTTACTTGATCGGTGGTTATAACGGTGGCGGTATTTATTCTTCCGCCGTTTACACTGCTCCTATTAATTCTGACGGCACTTTAGGTACTTGGACGACTAGTGTAGCGTTACCAAATACGGTATCTGGTTCTCATGTTGTTGTCACTACTAATAGAATCTATTTATTGGGTGGAGTAGTTAACGGCACTAACTCATCTACCGTGCATACTGCTCCTATCAATGTAGATGGTACGTTAGGAGCATGGTCCACCGGAACCGCTTTACCTGCTAATGTTCGACATTCTCAGGTCATCGCTACTTCTAGTAAAATTTATCTCTTAGGTGGAGATAGGTCTGGCTCTATCTCTACGGTATACACCGCTTCTTTCTCTGGAGGTTTAAATGATTATACCTCCTATTACGATGGTACTATTACTGTCACTGATTCTAATAATTTTAAGTTACCCGATTACACGTCATACGAAAAAACTAACATGTATTTCTACATAAAAGCCTAATCAACACATCCCCTACTGTATAAAAAACAGTAGGGGATTATTTTCAGTAAGGAAAAAGAAAAAATGAAAATTAAATCTAATTTAAACGTAAGTAATTCTGAAGCTTCTGTGTCGTCCGACGGTGTTACTACATTTAAAGAATTAAGAGTAACATCTGAACCTATCAATGAAAATTCCGTTGCCAATAAAGCTTATGTAGATAAAAGAGTCCTCGATGGTAAATATACGATCGGAGATATTCTTGTTAAATCAACATCTGATACTCCTGCTGGATTTTTAAAATGTAACGGCGGACAGTTAGATAAAACGCTCTATCCGAAACTATATTCAACGATAGGAGATAAACATAATATCTATAGTATTGCAGGCAATGGTGTTCCGTGGAGAAACCAATACAATATTAATCGCAGCTTAAACAGTCCTTTAACAAATTGGGTCACTGGGACGAGCTTACCTGCGACGAATATGTTTTTCCAAACTCTTATAACAAAAAATAAAGCTTACATTTTAGGAAGATATAATAACTCTTCTTACTATACAAATTGTTATGTAGCTAATATAGATTTTGCTGGAACTATCGGTCAGTGGATGAACGCACCAATCACGTTACCTAGTAGTTTGGCTTTTTCTCATTTAGCGACGTACTACGGCAAAGTGTTTATGATCGGTGGTAATAACGGCACTCATCAATCCGCTTTTTATCGTTCTGATATTGATGCTGATGGTAATTTAACGGGATTTACTGCGTTAACTCCTTTACCATTTACTGCTTCTGATCATAGATGTACTTTTATTAAAAACCATTTGTATTTAATTGGAGGGTATCAAAATGGTGTACCTTCTAGAAATGTGTATATTAATCATATCACAACTTCTGGTATTCCTGGTACTTGGTATAATCACCAAACTCAATATGGTACCGGGGCTCTTCCTTTTGCGATAACTAATCATCTAGCATTTATTATCGATAGAAGAGTATATCTTATTGGAGGTTTGATAGACGGAGTTACTCCGAATAATAAAGTTTATTATAATGAACTCGACGATGCCAGTCATTTAACATCTTGGCGAGAGCATTCTCCGTTCCCTGAAACGGTTTATAACGCCAATTTTATTATGAGTCATAATAAGCTCTATATCATGGGCGGTGTTATGAATGGAAGTGTTACTAATAAAATTTATTATGCTGATATTCGAGATGACACTAGTTTAGGAACATGGCAACCCGGTGGTGTATTACCAGATAACTTAATGGGATTTCAAACATTAATTACTGGTGGTAAGATTTATGTATTAGGTGGTTCTAGAGGTTCAAATGCTCTAAACAATACTTACTATGTGAATTTACCGGGTGGATTAAATGATTACTTTGCTTACTATAGCGGTTTAATTGGCTATACTAAAGATGGACATTTCCGATTACCGGACTATAGTTGTTATGAAAGAGGCAAATTGTATTTCTTTATGAAATATTAAATCTACATCTTACTCTAGCGTAAACTAGAGTAAGATGTAATAATTCATTCTGTGACTTTTTTTCTTATAAATAAAATGAATTTCTCTTTCAAACATAGGTATATAGAGGGAGGTTATCATGAAAGTAAAAAATAACGTTGCGAATAATAACTTAGATATTTCTTTAGCGGCAGACGGAACTGCAGTTATTAAACAGTTAAAAATTTTAGAAGCACCTACTTCTCCTAAATCCGTCGCTACAAAAGAGTATGTTGATAATCGATTAGATATTAGTAACTCCAGTCCAGGAAATATGATATTTAGACCTTTTAAATCGACTCCTACTGGATATTTAAAATGCAATGGCGGTGAAGTAAATAAACAAACTTATCCTGCTCTTTATGCGGCTATAGGAGAGACTTTCTCTAAATACTGCGTTCCTGGTGCAGGACAGCCATATCGTCATCAGTATGATGTTAACGTCAGTTTAAGTCAAACATTAAGTTCTGACTGGAATAAGCCTAGCACTTTACCTGTCACTAACACTTATATCGCTATCGTTATCACTAAAAACCGTGTGTATATTTTTAGTCGTTATAATGGTACTTCTTATACAAACGGCATATATACTTGTCCGATTAATAATGATGGCACGCTAGGTACATGGACCACCGCTCCTATTACTATGCCTATGCCTTTATCTTATTCCCAAGCAGTAGTAGCGAATAATTATGTCTATTTCTTAGCCGGTTATAATGGAGTGCATAGAAATAATGTTTATCGTGCCGCAATTAATAGTGATGGTACCTTAAATCCTTTCGAAGCTCATACTAATCTTCCTGAACCTGTTTCTCATTCTAAGTCAATTGTTACTAAGAATAAAATCTATTTAATTGCTGGGTATGTCAATAGTGTTCCATCGAATAAAGTATATGTAGCAGATCTTGACAATGCAGGAAATATTACTTCATGGAGTTTAGGACCTAGCTTACCTGTTGATGTGGTGGATCATCTTATCACAGTTATCAAAGATAAAGTCTACGTGATTGGAGGGATTACGAATGGTGTTCATAGTGACGATATCTATTGTGGTACGCTAAATTTAGACGGCACGATAGACTCTTGGGAACACTGTGGAAAAATACCAGCCACTATTACTTCTTCTGGTATTTTATGCAGTAGAAATAGACTTTACCTGTTTGGTGGTTTAATTAACGGGGTACCAAGTGATAAAATATATTCTGCTGCTATCAATATAGACGGTACTTTAGCTGGTTGGGAAGCAGAAGGAACTCTCCCAGATACGAGTTATGCACATCAAATTGTGGCAACTAGTGGACGTATTTGTTTAATTGGTGGCATTGTGAATGGCTCTATTAGTAGTCGAATAAACCAAATTAACGCCTTAGGTGGGATAAACGACTATAGTTATTATTACGGAACAGACGTGATGGCAGCTAATAATGAAACATTTCGTATTCCTGACTATAGCTTTTTAGAAAACCTAAGATTGTATGCGTACATAAAATATTGATAACACAAGACAGACCTGTAAACAGGTCTGTCTTGATTTATTCTTTATTACTTTGAGATAGAATTTCCTAACTTTTGTGAAGTCATTCTGTGAGTTTCCCTTATATACAAAAGGAGTTTAGAGATGCGCATTAAAACATTCGTAAAGGGTGGTTACATAGACGGTGGATTCACTACTGGTGGTGGAACCATGACTGGTCCGCTTATCTTAGCTGGTGATCCTGTTAAAGCTCTAGAAGCGGTGACAAAACAATATGCGGACCAGAAACTTACTAATTTCGATGCTGGCAAATTTACCTCGGGTACTTTGCAAGTTGGCAGATTACCTGCTTTTACTGGTGACGTCGTTAGTACTACTGGGACTAACAGTCTTTCTCTGGTAGACACTGGTGTGGGTGGTGGTGCTTACGCTAAAGTTACTGTCAACGCAAAAGGCTTAGTCACTGCTGGTAGTGGTTTAGCTGAAACGGATCTACCGGATTTAACCTGGAGTAAGATCACTTCTGACAAACCTACCACTGTTAGTGGTTTTGGTATTACTGATGCGTTAACAAAGAGCGGCGGCACAGTTACTGGTTCTTTAACTTTACACGCTGATCCTACTAACGCTAATCATATCGCTACTAAGCAGTATGTAGATAATAAGTCTTCTGGCGGGACTGCTCTTAAGACAGGCGACATTATCACTAAAATGTCTAATGTTACACCTGCTGGTTTCTTGCGTTGCAATGGCGGTATCTTTAGTAAAACCACTTATCCTGCGTTATATAGCGCAATTAGTCAAGACTACATGGTTACCAGTACCTTAGATTATACTAGTTATCTCGCTATGGGTGCAGGTGCTCCTTGGAAACAACAATACGATATTAATTCTTTACAGAGCGGAGATCTCAGTGACTGGACTAATCCCGGTAATCTACCTATTGCTTTGTTTGGTAGTCAAGCTCTTCTTACTAAAGATAGAGTTTATTTACTTGGGGGATGTAATAACGTAGGAACTCCTATTTCTACGATTTATACAGCACCGATCAATAGTGACGGTACGTTAGGTACATGGACAACTGCGGGTGATATTCCAGCGAACATTTACCGCGGAGTATCTTTTGTTACCAAAAATAGAGTTTATTTGGCTAATAACGGAACTAATCTCCACACAGCTCCTATTAATGCTGATGGAACTCTTGGAGCTTGGACAACTCAGACAAGTGTCTTTCCTGCATCAGTTGCAAGAGCACAAGCTATTGTAACGAAAAGTAGAGTTTATATAGTAGCTAATGGTACTACGACTGTCTATTATGCTCCTATTAATACTGACGGAACAGTTGGCGCGTGGACTACACAAACTAATGCTTTACCAGAAGGACTTTTAGAATCACAAGTAGTTGCTACTAAGAATCGAGTTTATTTGTTAGGTGGTACTAGTTTAGGTGCTACTGTTTATGCGATTTTAACTGCTCCTGTTAACAGCGATGGTTCTATTGGTACTTGGGTTTGGGATAGTAGTTTACCCGACGATCTACGTTCTGCTCGCGCTGTGGTGACTAAAAATACTGTATATTTATTAGGAGGTGCTAGTGACGGACCTGGATTTTTATCTACGGTTCACAAAGCATCTATAAATGCTGACGGGACACTAGGTACTTGGACGACTGGTACAGCTTTACCTAGTGCTTTATCAGAGATGGAAGTAATTATCGTTAAGAATAAAATTTACACTTTAGGTGGTATAGCGAATGGTGGTATAACTAGCGGTCAAATTTATAGCGCCACATTTAATAGTAGCTTAAATGATTATTCTTTACTTATAAACGGTACCATTAATAAGTTTGATGGTTCTGATATTTCTGGAACTATATTGTTAAAAGAAGGATATAGTGAACTTTTTACCGCCACTCAACCTGGTAATGGTAAACCTTGGGTACAGCAATACGCTATAAACACAGAGCAAACTAACAATATAACTGGATGGTCATCTTCCGCCGCTTTACAAGAAAATACATCTAATGCACAAGCTATCGTCACAAAAAATAGAGTTTATTTGTTAGGCGGATATTCTAGTACTAGTGGATATCTTGCTGGAATTCAATCAGCTCCTATTAACGCTGATGGTACTCTTGGTGCTTGGATTAACGACGGCGGGCTACCGACAACGTTATCAGAAGCACAAGCTATTGTAACTAAAAATCGTGTATATATTTTAGGGGGATATAATATCAATGGTCCACGAAGTGCTACTTATACTGCTCCTATTAATTCAGACGGCACTTTAGGTACTTGGACTAGCGGTACAAATTTAGCGCATTCGTTATCTGGTTCTCAAGCTATCGTCACTAAAGATAGAGTTTATTTAATAGGTGGCGCGGTTAATGGTAGTTATAGCTCCGTTGTTTCTACTGCTCCTATTAACGCAGATGGCACAATTGGAACATGGACTGCTACTACTAGTTTACCTCAATCCGTTGCGTTTTCTCAAGCTGTCGTTACTAAGAGTAGGGTGTATTTACTTGGCGGGATAGTGAATAACACTTATTCCTCTACTGTATATACTGCTCCCATTAATAGCGATGGTACGTTAGGTACATGGACGCAAGATAGTAATTCTTTACCAGTGATGTCGGTGTTTTCGCAGGCTGTAGTCACTAAAAACAGAGTCTATTTAATAGGCGGAGATAACTCCAGTATGACTAGCGCGGTATATACCGCGCCCATTAACGCCGACGGTACTATAGGAACATGGACTACAGGTACAAGTTTACCAGGTAAGTTGGGTCAATCGCAAGCTATAATGACAAAGAGTCGTATCTATATGATAGGCGGACATAACGGAGGTGGTAATACTTCTGTAGTTTACACTGCATCTATTGTAGGTGGATTGAATGATTACACACCTTATTACAACGGGAGCATAGTCGCGGTAAGTAGTAGTGATTTTAAATTACCGGATTTAACTACCGTTGATTTACCTGGTACTTATTCTTATATCAAGACTTAACTAACGTAGAAGCTAGAGGGTTAATCCCTCTAGCTTCTATATATTTTTGCTTTTCTTAAAATTCTCTGAACATTCCATAAAAGGATAGAAACTCATGTCTACTTCTATTACAGAGAAGATACTGTTAAATAATACGTTATACACCGACACGTATCTTCGTAATACCATCAATCTTACTAAATCCATTTCTATCGTTAATGCTAAAGAAGCTCATCTTTACAACGAATATATAGAAACTAATTATCCAACATTTGCTGTAGATAAAGCCAATAAAAACAGTTGGCGGTATTATCTTCATTTATCAGGACAAATGCATCCGGTGGATAAACCGATTACGTTAACCTCGGTCGACAACGGTGAGATCATTACTTTAGATAGAGCGACGATTCGATTGCATCGAATTACGAGAGAAGAATTACTTAAATTTGATCTGTTCTATAAAGAGTTAATTGATCGTTTTCCAGAACAAGAACTATACATTAAAGCAATCATTGCTACGTCAACTCCAGTCCCCATTCAAGATCTCATTAGCTTAGAAGATTATACGATTGTTTCTTACAATGCTAATTTGATTGAAGAAAACGAAGACGATCTTCTACAGCAATTACAACAGCGGATACAAAACTATAAGAATGTATTTCTTATTCCGTATTATGCGATGTCGGATAATTTATTCTTAGCTTCTCAGTATCATATTCTCTATACGTTTATCTTTAAAACGATACTTGCATTGAGATTAAAGAATGCTAAGACGTTAAAAGCGCATTCGTATCACATTCTGAATTACTTATCGTCGCATCATTATCTCGATAAGTATTACCATCATCTCTCGAAGAAACAAGCATTGTTCTTGTATCGCAATCTGCTTTACTTGAACAATCATTCTGGTCGTAATGATATCTTTAAACTGTTGATTGAGAAACTCTTTACAGAGAGAAATATTTCTGTAGTGAACTATGTTCACTCTCAATCCAATACCTTAGATAGTGAAAACTATACCGAGTATAAGTTTAAGCAAAAGTTGTTGAACGATTCTAATCTCGTTTATGCTTACAATGATTTTACGTTAGACGATATTAAAGAGAAAGAGTTTTCATTAGCTCCTTCTAACGCGAAAGAACTTACTTACAATCTCGATAAAATTGATTATAAGTTTAAGAATTCATTATTCAATACGCTGTTAACGAAAGATTTAGAAACCATTATCGTGGATAATACTGATACGGTTCGGTATAAACTGATACCCACGTTAATTGATTATTGGGCGTATTTGCTTAAGACGAACAAGATGAGTTACTTAGTGACGGTGTTAGACCCCGTCGCCAATAAAGAACTTAGATTAAATACCACGGATTTATTTAAACTGTTCACGATTGTGTTGTATAAATTAAACAATCAAGAAATCGATCAGTTCCCTCCGTATACAGTGCAACGCGTCTTTAAACCGGCTTTACCGCTAACAGAAGAATTGCTTGCTGCATTCTATCGAAAGTATTATTGGTTTAAAGATACGATTAATGAAATTAAGCATAACATCCCTGCTTATAACAATACGATTACAAGCTTTCAGTTTCAACAGTTTGTATCATCTATCTATCAGCTCAATATCGCCCTTTGGACGTTCTTAACGAACTTAGACGATAAAGACACTAACGGTCAATTTGAATTGCTCATAGACCGTTTACACACGTCTGACACGTATACCTTCGATGATGAAACACCGGAGTTCTTCTTAAAGAGAATTGGTTTAGAAAACCTTTTCAATTACGATGAAACTTCTTTAAGTACGCTATCGTTTTCTATTTTGAATAACGTTTACGACAATCGGTTAAGCTTCTTGAATAAGTATAAATATATTCAACAAGCGATGATCGAAGTGTTTAAGAAGTTTAATAGTTATACGGTACAGATTATTGATACTTATACGTCTACTACTCCTCTTTTAGTGGGGACTAAAGATCGACGCGTGGTAGTGAATGAAGATGCTCATACCAAGCTCTATTTCTATAATGCACAAACTCTTAACTTAGAAATGCAGTATAAGATCAAAGAGAAAAAAGAATTAGAGTTTAATACTTCGGTTCAAGCCCATTCTGGATACTTTAGTTCTGTAAATGTTCCAATTGCTTTAACGAACAAAATAGAAAGTCGAGATATTCGTAAAATCGATATACATTTTAGAAATAATATTGTCAATAACTTAGGCAATTCAAATTGGATAGTAAGTCAATCTAGTGATGAAGACTTACAGTTTCTCGCTATTAACAGTTAAAAGGGATTAACACAATGGAACCTATTGTTCGTACCATATACGCTTCGCATTTGAATACTTGCAAATTACTTAATCGTCCGTTTACCGTGCTGCCGAACAGTACCTTAAACCAGAAATTTAATTTGTTTAAAGATGAGATTCCGGCTTTAAATGAATATCCGGTTCTTGGTTACTTAGGTATCGGTAATAAAGGCGCTAGCTACGAAGTCACTAGTAGCAACTTTGTGTTGACGACTCCGATTCCTCATCTCCCGAGAGATGCTAGCTTGTATAACTTCATTCCTTTTATCGTTCGTAGTATCAACGATGATATCAGTTCGACGGAACGCTTGAAATATCGTTTGCGTGTTCCTGTTACCATCGATGGATCGACGTATGTTGCGTATTATCTTCGTGCGTTAACGATCAACGATCTGATTCCTACGGTGGAGCTGCGTAACGTAGATGGTGAAAATATCACTACGAATTCGTTTACACCGACGTTAAGTGATTTAGCACCGACACCACCTGTATTAAGTACTAGCAACTTAAATACCGCGAATGGTGATTATCTGGTTTCTACTGCTAAAGTTGATTTTACTTTGAATCAGAATGACGTGCAAGAAATCATTGATGCATGTAATCTGCTTTACGGTGATCCGCGTTATGCAGTAATTAACGAGATTGCTCTTTGCAGTGGTATCGATAAGATTCTTCAAGGAACCTTCGGTAACACCACTAGTAACTATACGGAAACGATTGCGACTCAAGTAGCTGCATTTATTTCTCAGTATCATGCGTTAACGACTAATACCACTGAAGTAAAGATTCAGTTGGATATTGGCTCGGTTGAACCTTTGCTGATTAACCAAGCGTAATTAAGAAGATCTCTGTCTAGGATACCCTAGACAGAGATCTATTCTCTTTTTAGGCATAATAGAATTCTTTGACTATTTATTTCACAGTTTTCTAAGGCTTCATCATGATCATTAGTATAGACCCCGGTATCAATAACTGCGGCATCTCGGTTATCGATAACGAAAACCAATTCAAGGTAATAGAAAGTGTACTAGTTAAAAATGCTAGAAAGTTTACTGACGCTGAAAAACTAGTCGAAGCTGTATATGGTAATCGTACTGTTAAAGTACAAGCGATTATCAATAAGCTCGAAGAACTGTACGCTAAGTATCCTAATGTGACGATGCTTACTATCGAAGCTCCGTTCTACAATGCTTTAACGCCTGTAGCTTATGGTTCTTTGTTAGAAGTTATCTTCTCTATCAAGTACACGTTTATTTTAAAGCACAATCTACAATTCAAGTTAATTGAGCCTTTGCTTGTTAAGAAGTTATTTACTAACCAGCATATGGCTTCGAAAGAAGTTATTAAGCAATTCCTTATTTCCAAGAAACAAGATGGTAGTATCATGATCGATATTGATATTGAAACTCTCTCTGAACATGAGATTGACTCTATCGCTATCGCTTTTGTTTACACTATTGGAACAAAGGAACAAAGCAATTAAAAGTTAAAGGAGTTTAAAATGTTCGCTGCTATTGGTTTATTTTTAAAACAAAAGTTATTTACCACCACTGGTATTGTTCTGTTAATTTTCGCTGGCATCTTTGGTGTTTTTCTGTTTAGCAATAGCAACGTGATCTTGAGTAAGTTTGGATTTGAGACAACGACGAATCTTAAATCTGAACTCACTCGTACTCAAAGCGAACTTAAGCAACTGCAAACGATCAATACCAACCTCAATAAAACAGTTGAGGATTTACAAAAGAATAAATCAAAGACGGAAGATGTGATCGTTGAATCCTTTAAAGAACGAGAAGAAGTAAAGAATAAGATCAACGATATTAAAGTTAAAAAAGATAAGTCTACTAAAGATTTGAACAAAGTAGTAGATGATAAAACCGTAGTGGATGGAACGAGTATCAAGCTTCCGGCAACAGAATACAATAAACTATCCGAAGCAAATATCACTGCTATCCATGATGTGTTTAATACGATATTCCCAGAAGGAGAAACTGTAAAATGATTAGACTTTTCTTACTGAGCATTCTGACTTTCTTTTTAACTGCTTGCGCAACAGGTCCCCGTTACGATCAAATTGACGTAAAGGAAAAAGAACTGGTGTACGTTACGGTTCCCAAACATTTGGTTGAACCTTGTGTTGCAGACAAACCTACCTCGAAGGAAGATTATCTTAAGCTTAAACCCCATGAGAGAGAACAGTATTTAGCAGACTACACTGTTACCCTGTTAACCACTATTAAGGAATGTAATATTAAACTAAGTAAGATTCGAAAACTTAACTCAGATCTTAAATAGTCAGATCTCCCTAACCTGAAAAGGTTGGGGAGGTTTGCAAAATCATCTGAATTAAATAGGAGAACGCAATGATTATTAATCCGCAAATTAAGAATCTTTTTAAAGAGATATCTATGCAATCTCTGGCATATACCAATAGTCCAGATAAAGACCGTAAGTACAATAGAAAACTCTTAAAAGTATTTAAAGAAAGACTTACTGAAGATGAACAACTGTATGTAATGAAATGTTTGTTTGATTCTCTTCATTATAAGAATATTGTCACTGACCCTGACAATGTACTTCAATTGCATAATATCAAGTTAAGAACGTTTACCTTTATCTTCTTCATGGTATCTTTACTGATGTTGTTAGCTTCTGCTTTATTTAGAAATAATGACAGCATAAGTTCAATCGTTTCGGTATTTACCAATATCTTTAAGTTAATAAGTTTATAGGAGATAAAGAATGACACATATTCATTTTAATTATCAACTAGCAAATACCGCAGGATATAAATTTAACATTACTAAAATCGGGGAAAACGTTTACGATGAGTTAGCTTATTATCATAAAGAAAACTTTCCGGATGTTGAATTGAAAAGACCCGGAATCGATACTGAGCTTTCCTTGTTACATAATAAAGCGTTATTAACAGTCAATGGGTATGTCTATCCTACTGTTTATCAAGACGAACGATTATTCATTCCAAATGCGACTAAGTCTATGCTTAAATCGCGTTCGAATAATATCGGAATCTTAAGCTTTAATAAATTAGCGGGCAATAGCATTAAACATAAAATCACAGCAGCAATGGTAACTGCGGAATCTCCTACCTCGATGTATGAGAAAGCAATCATTACTTTTAATACGGATATTGATTATCCTATTTTAGTGATTTGTGGTTATATGGTATTTGAAGATCCGGAAGTCTTTTACCGTGTGTCTTCTAATAGTTTTGCATTGCGCTTAGACCGTCTTAATTATATCGAAAAACTGTATGAATTACAACGGCAACGAGATATCTTTAAAGAGTTAGATATTCCTGTGTCGCCGAACAATCCTTCGTTAATCGATGCCAGTATCGCAAGAGCAGATATTACAATTACTAAATTTTTAAGTTCTTTTAATTCGTTCTTGGTGGAGTTACCTGTCAGTAACTTAGAGATCAAAAAGATCTTCTTAGAACACAGTACTGTTCCAGGTAATTTTAGAACTGAAATTGAACCTGTATATCCTATTATCGTAGGGTATGGTAAAATAGCGGAATACATTAAAAAGAAGAACAACGATAATAAGTATACTGTTTATATTAACGACGCTTACTATAATCAGCATTTATTCTCTAGCATGAGTATTGATGAAATTAGAGTGTACAATGATCATCGTGTAGTAGGTAACACCTATCGATTGTCACAAGCATTCTTTTTAGATATCTCTACTGAGCATGAGTAAATAATACTAAGAGAGACTAGGATATCCTAGTCTCTCTTAGTTTACATTTTAACCGTAAATGAGTAAGTTCATCACACTGTGTTTTACTACCAATCTATCTTTCGTTTCAGTCAGATTGAGTTTGAACTTCAATGTCTTTGGAATGTTTTCCAATAAAATATCGGTAACATACCGTAAGTGTCTATACAGCATTTTGTCGTTTAAAATAATGTCTTTCAATGTCATTACCTGATCATCGATAACAATATCTTTGCGTAAAATTTCTTCTTTCCAGAACCAATGAACGGTATAGGAAGGCAGTAACATGATTTCTTCATTAAAACTAATATTCAATAACCTATTGAGCTTTTCCTCGTTAAAACGTTTATTCTTAACGTTAATGTTTTTAATATCATAGATCAACGCAAGGATTGAAAGACTAACAAATACCTTTGCTACTCTCGATGGAAGTATCAGAAATACTGCTAAAGTTATATGCTTGTACAGTTCCGTGATAAGCTGATTAAACTTACCCCTAAGATTGGCAGACATTATAAGCTCCGGTTAAGGAAAAGTTAATGGGAGGAAATATTTTTAATCAAAACATACTGTAAAAAAATATGCTGCATCTGAATCTTATTTGACTACATATATATTACTTGAGATTAGAGTTCTAATGCCATGAATGCCTTGGAATTCAGCATTAAATTTTTAATGTAGATCTCTATAAGGTGGCTAGTTATCTCTAGTCTTGCTAAGAGTTTAATTAATAAATCTTTCATTCCTAATAAGGAGAATCAAATGACCGTAACTTTCAAATCCGACAACCTCGCAAAGTATCGCGATCTGGCTGATAATATCAAGACTAATCTTGAAGTAAATGGCAACACCATTCAAGAAAAAGAAAAGCATGGCGCATACTATGCCAATCTTCCGGAAGGCCATACTCAGAAGTCGGTGGAAGAACTGTCGAAGTACAATAGCAAATTTGTAACCGCATCGCACGTTGCGGTCGGCGAATTGGCAACCGGTATCTTCAAGAGCGACAAATCGGCGCAGCAAGTTGATGCCTCTATCGGTTTCTTCGGTAAGTCCGACAGCATTGACCTGACCGTCAATCGCACCAAGACCTACCAGAACCATCTGGCAGACAATGATTCCGACAAAGAAATCACCAAGCACCTGGTGATGAAAGCTACCGTCACTACGCAGTCCGCCAAGGGCTACGGTGTGAAGGCAGTTAAGGAATCGATGTCCGAAGAATTCCAGGGCATGTTCAACAAGTAATACTGCTGTATACACAACTCCCTGCCGGTGTAACAACTGGTAGGGAAACATCTCTTAGTCCGTTAGGGCTAAAAGAGGAGGTTTCATGTCTAAGAAAGACATTAAAATTCAAAAACTAAACGATAGCGGTAAGTACTTATTCGTCTACTCTGATAAGCATAATGTTTTTTTCATCTTTCACGCGAAAGAAGACAAGAAGCTTTATAAGATAACTACTGATAAATTGCTTAACATCGAGTATATCGATGAAATTGAAGTACCGAGCGATTTCTCTGAATACAAGAATATCAAGTTCTATAAACCGCTCTCGAACGGAGACGAGCATTCTTTCGTGGGTATTATTATCTTCGAAGATCGTTCGCATAAATTCCGTATCGACCGGTATAGGCTAAGTTATACCGAGAAGATTGAGTTCGTCGATAACCGACAATTCAATATTCTTTCTTGTCTGGAGAACATCGGCATTGGCAGTTATATTCAGAAGAAGAATAAGCTATACTTAGTTGGTGTTGATGAAGTGTACAAAGACACAGTGTACGCTGTCGTTGACATGGAAAAAGATAAGTTCGACCATGTGTATTATTTGTATTCGGATCTCGGTGATATTGTTGCACATAGTATCAACACCGATGTGGAAGATGAACGAATTTATATCTGTGGTTGGATGAACATACTTGATGATAAAGGAGTGTTGATCGATCAGAAACCCTATTTCGAAATGTTTGCTTTTAAACAGTAAAAGAAGCTAGCCCTGGGAGGGACCACACTAGCTTCTTCGAGTTTGAAAGTAACTGGATTACATATATAATAAGTGACTTAAGGTCAAGGTAACACATAGTTGCCTAACAATTCTTTTATATTTAGGAGTTACATTATGAATAACGAGATTATTAAAAAGTTTGTAAATAAGTTTAAAAAAGAAGGTGAAGATCATATTCGTATTTCGCCTTTTGCAGAAACCACTCTGGGGAAAGTTTTGTCTCCTGACTGGAGAAAGAAATTCTTTATTCCGCATGTCGGTGAGTTTCTGACTCCGCAGTGTTTCGCTAACTGGTTGGTAACAGGAGATGACGAAGCTCGTCACGATACCAATATCCGTCCGGCTGTACATGTGAAAGAGTATTCCGGCTTCGTGCTGTATGCTAAGTTTTATCAGCTTTGCAGTATGAAGACTTTGCTCGAAAAAGAAATGAAGGAACTCCCCTTCGCCATGTACAAAGTGCACACCAGTGGCGTGAAAGAGTTTCATCGCTGGAAGGAATATCCCAGCGAAGTTAAGGAAATGATTCAGCATATCCTTAATGCAGAAAAGGGTCCTAAGGCAGCTTATCCTTGGGAAGAGAAGTATCCTGGTTTGCTGGCAAAAATTGACGAGCAAATCAAAGTTATCGCTTCTAAAGAGTGATAGCTAAAAGTACCTCCAGAAGAACATCTCTGGAGGTATTTCTTTTTTTACTTGTGGCAACTATTGTATGGACTTTATCCATATTAAACCCTCTTATTAACGGAGAATATTAAAAATGAAGATTGCACTGTGCGTTGACAATTACGAACAACTTACTAAGCTGGTAAGCAAAGAAGTCGACACTATCGAAGCTAAGATGGTTGATCGTGAAATCTGTGAAAAGGTCGAAAACGGTCTGCAACAACTGATCCCTTACGTTGTGTTCTATACGATGGATATGGACAACGGCAAGCTGAAGTTCATTCAATATCTGCGTCCGAGTAAGGGTGAAGGTGAAGAACGTCTGCAAGGTAATACCAGTATCGGTTTCGGTGGTCATATCGATCAAGAATCTGATATGGTTGCTACCGAGACCATCATCAACGAAGGTGCTCTGAATTCGTATCGTATGTCTCTGGCAGACATCATGGAAACCGGCATCAAGGCTGGTTTGCGTGAAGTTCAAGAAGAACTCGGTATCGATCTGATCAATGACATTGGTAACGTTGTTAACCGTACTGAAATTGCTTTCTTCCGTAGTGACTCGCCGGAAGACGTACATCGCGTTCACGCAGGTATCGCCATTCCGGTTAAGCTGACTGAAGAACAATTCATGAAGCTCAAAGAGACCGCTAAGTTCCGTGTTGAAGAAATCGAGAAGCTTGATGTTCTTGGCATCAATATCGATATCATTATCGAACAAATGGATATCACTCCGGTGTTGAACCAAGTAATCAATGAACTGGTTGGCAAGTACAACCTGGAAGTGTGGTCGACGATGATGTTTAACTACATCGCTCGTAAAGAACTGCACGAGATGCTGAAGGAAATCAACTACAGAGATATCGTAGCTCTGGTCTATGGTAAGCAAGCCGCAGCCCTGGCTAGCCAACAGCAAGATCAAGGTCAGCAACAAACAGCACAACCTGCTTAATTGATTTAGATACCTACTCAGAGAAATCTGAGTAGGTATTTATCTTTTTCTTTGTTTCTCGGATGTTTTGATTAAGTTCCAAAAAGGAATATACAAATGGACATTTCAGGATTAAAGAATAAAGTAAGTTCGGTTGGTTCTGCTGTCAATAGCGCAGTATCAAATGCTAAATCTGCAATAGGAGCAGCACAATCTGGTTTAAACAACGTAGCTGGTAAAATGCCAGGTGGAGCTAATATCACCGCAAAAACTGATAGAAGTAAAAACATTAATGAGTTAGATAGCATTGTTGACTCAGAATGGCTAAAGAGTACCTTCATTATCAAAGACAGTGACATTGTCATCGGTGACGAGTATTCTAAATTCATTCGTAAGAATCGTTATTTTAGTACTGCTGATTATAAGTTTACTTCTACGTCTCCCGGTATGAACATGGCGGTGAATCCTAAACCCCAGTTCACCCGTTATTGCGATATTCGTAGTAAAGGTAAATTGCAGCGTCCAGATGTTACTGTAGGTACTACGGGTCATCACACTGGTTTAGGGATGGGGCGTTATTATTCAGAAGCTATTGATGACAACCAGCAACGTATCTTTTTACGTTTTGGTGTGCCTAAATATATGCCTTTGTTATTGTGGATGAGTAAGTCTTTCGATATTGACAAAGTCATTCTGCATAATCGTGGTGTAATTACGAGTTCATTGCTTCAAGCAGTAGGGTTGGTGGCGAAGTTTTTTGCAATTGCGTCTGCACCTTTATTAGCTATTGGAATGTTTGCGGTAAACGTTTATACGCAAAACAGTCGCTTCTATTCGGTAAAAGACACGATGTATGTTTACTGGGCTACAGTAGAAAACATTCTTAACCAAATGACTGCTAGAAGAACGATGGTGCCTTATGTTCTTCAAGACTATAGCTTTAAATTAGATAACACGATGAACCGAGAGCAGAAGACAACTTCTTCTTTCGTTGAAAGTTTAAACGCTTTACTCCCTGATATAATTGATGCAGAAACAGGACGTATCAGTGTGTTTGCTATTGCTTTAAGGTCACAAGCAGCATTTAACAAAATGTTGCATGAGGATTATAAAGCAAATGAACAGAAATCTTTAACGAGTGATTTTGCTGGTTATCAAGAAACCGGTCAAACGGGTCACGATACGTATTTCACCAATAACAAAGGGGAAGCTTCTTTCTTTACGAAACATCTATTCGAACGAGCACATAATCTTCTTATCAAAGATAATAAAGATCAAGAAGTTAGTTTGTTAGATGAAGGTGGCGGTGGAACACAATCTTCTCTGATCGATTATGATCCCGCTTACTTAGATAAAGACGGTAAACCTTTATCTTTATCTACCGATCCGAATGATCCTTCTGATAACCCTGAAGCTAAAATCAGAAAGAACTCTGAAGAAAAGAAAGCGACGTTCGATAAATATAAAGAATATATGTTAGCAGAGTTAAGTGAAGGTGCTGCTTTTGCTGTATTTAATGTCGATTATACTGGCTCTATTGGAGAATCTTTCAGTAACAGTGCTGGTAGTAATCCCATCGAATCTACTTTCAATGCGATTAGTTCTAAAGCTAGAAATATCTCTAACATCTTATCTTCTGCCACGGATATTCCTGTTGTGCAAGATGTGATGAAATTAGCAGCCGATGCTGGCGCTACGATTTTAAGCAGTGCGTCTTTCGGTATCGCTAACCCATTATTGGCTTTAGCGTATGGTGTTAATATTTCTATGCCGAAGGTTTGGGAATCTAGTTCAGCTTCTCTACCACGAGCAAGTTATAAAATCAAGTTAATCTCGCCGTATGGGAATGCCTATTCTCAGTTATTCAATATCTATTTACCACTAGCAATGATCTTAGCAGGTAGTTTACCAAGATCAACGGGTAACTCTAGTTATACTTCTCCGTTCATGTGTCAGTTGTTTGACCGCGGTAGAGTCAACGCTCAATTAGCGATGATAGAGAATGTTTCTATTACCAGAGGAACTTCTAATTTGGCTTTCTCAAGAAACGGTCATCCCAATGCGATTGATGTCGATATCTCTATTGCTAACTTAGATGAAGTTATTTCTGTAGATGTCAATAGTAGTGGTGTTATTACAAGAATGTTGGATCAATTAAGTCCAGACTTTTCTGATAACCCATTTACTTCTTATCTGAATACGATTACTGCGGTAGACGTGTACACGCAGATTTATCGTGTTCCAATGATGCGATTAAAGCTTGCTGAACGGATGATGGTTTTAAAGACAGTCACCAATCCTGATCCCGCTGCTATGGCTGCGTTTACTGTAGATAAAATTCCTTTCTCTGGTATTTATAAAGACTTGTTTGGTAATAACCAAGCAGCGTTACAAGATCTAACACAGAGATAACTCTAGAACGAATCTAAAGGCTGTTAGAGCGCTTTTAAAAGTGATAGAGTATCTTTTCACTGTCTTAGAAGAAAATCGATTGTAGAACGTTATAGACATCCACTAGAGGAAACTCTAGTGGATGTCTTTTGAATCCGTTATAATTACATATATAATAATTGATCTTAACAGATAAGGAGTTTATTATGGCAAAACAATTCATGTATGACGAGAAAGTATGTGTCATCGTTTCTAGTCTGGAAGAGGAACTTAATATAGTTACTCCTGAGAAGAAAAAAGAAACGACACGAGCTATCCTGCGAACTTTTGGTGCTTGGAGTATTATCTCCACCGAAGAAACGAAACAAGCTATTCTCGCTTCTGATCTCATTGTTGATGAAGCTAAAGAAAAACTTAAAGCAGAACGTGTAGGCGCTTCTGTAGTACTGTTGGAAGAGTTCATTGAAGGTTTTACTGAGAATGAACTGCTAGCTTTAATTGGTCATGAAGTTGGTCATATTAAGCTCGGTCATCTGACAGGGAATCACGAAAAAGTCGATATGATTCTTAATTCGGTGACATGTGAATTAGAAGCAGACGGCTACGGCGTGAAGCTTACCAGCAAGAAAGACATGGCGTCCGCTCTTCAAAAGCTAGCCGCTAATGCTGGTAAAGTTATTTCGCATTACGCCGCAATATATGGCAAAGTGTTGAACCCGAAACAAATTACCGATGAGGTTCTATATAATCCGGCGATGGTTACGCGGTTCCAAGCTTTGCGGTAGTTTCAATTCGTAGCGAGTTATAAAATACTCGCTACGGATATAAAGTGAATAGCGTTGTGGTTTGGTAAATCGACAGATGTAAGTTAGTTGTAAATAAAAAGTTAGTTGTATATTAAACTATGTCGATGTACCTGTCGAGTAGCCAGGCTTTTTGCTACTCACCACTGGAGACTTTACCATGATCACCAACGCAACCCTTCTCCCTCCTCTCGTCCAAGCCCTGATGGATGCTCCGTTTGAATTCCAACTAACCGGTTCTCGGTTCTTTGGTGGAGTTCATGCTGACTCTGATTGGGACTTTATAACTGAGAATCATTCTTCTGTAGAAGCTTGGTTACTCGGTTCTGGGTACGAGATTGATGAGCGGCAGTCGTATTCTGATCCTAGTATCACTCGGGTTCTGTACGGCTACTGTACTCATGAGGGTCGACAGGTCAAGGTCGACATCCAACTCGTGAAAGATGTGAAAACAAAGCTCTTGATCCAAGACGCTTTGAAGAAACATTGGACACAAGGATTGCCTTGCGACAAAGAAACGAAGCGTGTCATCTGGAACGCAGCGTATGCAGTCGTAAAGCACGTCGGCTGATGGAGCTACCCAGAGGTGTTCCTCTGGGTAGTTTTTTCTTTAACAAGGAGTTTAAATGAATAACAATGTTCTTCCAGCCGATCAAATCCTCACTGGTTCAATCTCTGGTTCCCCTGAACTTAAATCAGATGTCGTGTTTCTTGATCAAATTAACGGCGGAGAAATATTAAGGATTGCTGCTGATGGTTTCTATGTTCGTGGTAAGAAACTCGAACAAGATGAAACTGAAGCAAGAAAAGTTTATGAAGCAATGACAGGTTGGTTAAAAACAACAATGAGACTGTAGAATAAAATAATTAACTAAGGGACACTATAATGAAAGAACAATTAGAAAAAGTTAAGAAAATAGGAATGAAACCCGTGATCTTTGTATCTACGGATCTTCTTAAATGTATGAACAAGAAAAGTGAACTAGGACAAATTTGCTCTATAGCTGAATCTCTGTCCATCCCTGTGTTTAACACTAATAATGTTTCGGATCTAAACAAGATATACAAAGCGTATGTGTTTAGGTACGGATATATTCCTCCGTCTACAGAAGCGATGATCAAGAAGAAACACGGGATCATTGTTTCTGGAGATTTGAAAGTTCCTGAAGAAGCAACAGCTTAAGGATAAACAATGTCTGAAGAACAAATTTTTCAGAGAGTTGTGTTGAAAGATTTTAATCAACCAGCTCCTAATGGTCTGATGTATGATCTAGATCATAAAGATTCACAGCTTGCTATTAAAGCTTTCTGTGAAAAGAAAGTGATTTTCGGAGAACATGGTCAGCCTGGATTCATTCCTTCGATGTCACAGGAAGAACGGATTAAACGCGGTATGACTATTGATTTAAGTAGAGTCATTGTTCATATCAAAGATCCTTTTTTCACCTCAACTGACAAGAAGTTATATGCTTACGTAAAGTTTGCAAATAACTCTCCGATATCTATGCAAGACCTTTTAGAAAATAAAGTCTGTTTTGGAATGCGATCAGTGTCAGAGTTTAGAAACAATGATCCTGAGAAGAAAGGTTTGATTCTCAAAAATATCGTTACGTTCGATATCATTAACCCAGGTGGATAAATTATGAATAAATCACTCAGTCTCATTTTGATTCAACCCTCTGTTAAAGTCCCAGACGTGTTGATTGAAAAATTCAGTGTTCTTGACTTGGACACTAATTTGTTAGATCAAGAAGAAGGTTTACGAGAAGTAGGTATTCCTGTTAATGCAAAAATTCAAGTACGTGATCCTAACTATGGACTGTTTGAAATCGAGAAGGACATGTATGGTAATCCGTTCTTTTATGTTAGTCCTATCTACGTAGCATGTGCGCTATCTGAAGTTAAGGAGTTATCACAGTGGGATCAATCTATCCTGAAGTTCGTTAAATCTCTCCGACCAGAGATTAAAGTTGTACCTTGGTGGCATTAGGAATAAACGTTAAGTATAACAAGTAACCTAGGAAAACCTAGGTTACTTGTTTTCTTTTTTAGGTCATATAAGCAAGTACAGCAGACAAGGTATCGGTGTTAGAACTAAAGTTCAATCGACCGTTATCATTGATGTAGTATTCTTTTCTATTCAGATAAGCTTCTACTTCTTCTACAGCGTCATCAGACAACACTGCAGTTAAACTTAACGTATCACCGTCAAGATCAAGACCAGCCGCTGCAAAGTGACTGTGATGAACTGACATAGTGTTAAAGAAGTCTACATTCTTTTTCGGGAAACTATATGCAAAATTACCCGTCGGTTGCCATTGGAAATCTAACTCTTCAAGTGTATCACTTTCAGTAGTAGTAAGTATCTTAATGTAAGCGGGGAAAATACTACCGAAACCAGTAATTGGATAACGAGTAATCAATCCCGGATACTTACCACTTAAATGATAAACCGACATATATAAGAATTCAGCTAAAGTGACAGGAGCGACTTTAGCTTTATCGAAACCTTCAGGAAGATCATCGATGTCTTGGAAGAACTTAAAGACTTTGTTATCTCTATACACTAAACCAAGATAATGCTTACCTTTGTTCAATGTAATAGGAAGATGACGGATATCCAGATTAGACATGTTAGCAATGACCTTTTCAATGCCATCAGCAGAAGTCCACATGTCGTAGTCTTTCTGGATATGAATACTTAAGACTTCTTCACGCTTTAGTGTTTTAGCGTTCGTTAAGAAAGCATGACTGCTATTCTCAATGAAGATGTCTTTAATGTATTTACTCTTGATTTCGTAAGTCGACTTAGGAACAATAGCTCTTAGGAATTGATGCAAACCAGAAAAGCATTCGTTGTATCCCAACCGTAAGTGATCATCAATGTTCGAGGCTTTCTCAATAGCGTTAGAAGCAACGTTACGAGTACTATTGAAAATCTTACGCGTTAACCATTTACCGAGGATAAGTTTATGCTTACCTTCTAGCAAAGACTTAATGTATTCGAACAAGTCTAACGATAACTTCTGTAAACCAATCGCAACACCATCATATACTTCCGGAGCTTTTTTAACAGCAGAAGGATCGATAATATTCGATTGAAATAACAGCTTACGATAGTAAGTATTAATTTCATCTTCTTGTGGTTTACCGTTAGCGTCAACACTATAGTCACGCAGACCTGCAGGAAGCACTAACACATAACGCAAAGTGTGTTTGTTTTCTTTGATTGCTTTGTTAAACAGATCAATCAAGAACGAACGCTTCTCGGATTCGTTTTTATGAAACACTAATTGCGGAACGTGTTGAATAAAGAAATTATAACCCGTTTGTGCTTCTGCGGTATTTGACTTAACAAACTCTTTAGTCTTAGGATCAAACACAGCAAGTGTCGTACCTTCAGCAATCTGACGATAGAAAGACTTCAGGTTAACCACTGCGTAGTAAACTAACGGATGCAGAATCGTGATACCAAGATCGATGTATGCAAACACTCGGTTACGATACTCAGTGCCAATGTTACCAAAGATGGTGGTACTAAATAAACCTTCCTGATGGAAGTTATTCATATTGTCAAAGATCTGAACTTCTTTAACACGTTGTAAAGACTTCAGATCTGTTTCTTCTACTTTAAGTAAATCCAGATTGACTGGAAGTTTTTTTAGTGAGTTAATATTCACGATTGTGTTCCTTAACTGATAATCAAGAGATTTCTTGTTTAGGAATTTTATATAATTACATATATAATGATTGTACCAATAAGGAGATTAAATATGTTAAAATTAAGTCCTATTACTGTTTCGTTATCTTTACCTAAAACCCCTGACGTTGATAAACTAGTAGAGATGTTTGAAGAAGAGAAGAAAATAGCGCTACAATATCACGGAATATTGAAAAATGTTCTTGGTGGTGTTATTTTTAGTTCAGATTTCAATGCTCGTATTCTTTCTGTTTATCCATTAGAAAGTAACGGAATGATTGCTAATGGTGATGATTTTGTTCGTTCTGCGATTAGCGAAGCTATTAGAAATATTGATCATATAAGTTTTTTAAGATACGAAGCTTCTGTTTCCGGAGCTATGCGTTGGCCTTGGTCTCAAGAAGCTAAAATTAACGTGGAAGAACTTCGATATGAATAGCTATATCTTACCTGAAATGGAAAAGAGAATGACTCAAGAATCTAATGTAGTACGTGTTTTGATGGATAAGAAATATCGTACTCGTGGTGGCGATAAAGTCACTATACTCAAAACAGATCTCAATAATAAAAACTTTCCTGTATTAGGAATAGTTACTAATAAAGAAGGTATAGAAGAAGCTAGAGCTTGGACTAGTAGCGGCAAATGTGTGGTTATTTTCGGTATTCCGTTCGAAGGTCTTAAGTCGGATTACGATCTTATTGAAGTTACTCCTTGGGATGATCTCTTGATCGATGAATTAGTTCTTTATAAAACTAATGAAGATGAAGCTTGGTATAGAGGTCATTTTGCTGGTATAAATGATATCGGTGGTGGTTCGTTTCCTTTCGTATGGAGTGGCGGTTTAACTAGTTGGACGACTATAAACTCTATTTCAGTTGTTGAATGCAGGCGTCCCACTCAAGAAGAAATAGAAAGATATATTGCTAACAATTTCGATAGTAAAAAATCAATACTATTTAACAAATAACCTTTCTTAATAAGGATTCGTTATGGATGCTTCTCTAACATTGAAGCTATTATCAGCAACAACTTACGCTGCGTATAGTGTTGCTTTAGAAACACATTCTATTTCTCGTCATAGTTGGTTTAAGACTTTTATACCTGGTCAATTGGTGATGGAAATTTCCACAATTCATCATCGAGATCGTGATCAATTTCGATTTGGATATTTGATTAGTGAAGGTCGAGTTCCTCTTTATACTGAAGAGGAATGGGAGCAAATTGATGACAAATGCGAAGGCGAACAGCGTCCTACAGAAAAAGGATATAAGATAAAACTCCTTACCACAGGACAGGAGTATACATGGACTAACGCTATGTTTATTCGTGTTCCGGAAGAAACATTAACGTTCTAAATTAAGAGAACCTAGGTTAACTCCTAGGTTCTTTTTTTTTTATTCAATGATAAAAGTATCGTTTGACTTGTAGATAAGGGCGGTATATCATGGTTAAGAAAAAATCGCAAGATAATAAAGTCGATAATGACTTAGACTTTAAGGATTTAAATGATCTAGACACCGATATGGATTTCGGTGAGCTAGAAGATATTGATGCGACATCTCGAAATCCAAGTAAAGCTGGCGTAGCGAAAGAATTAGCATCCGAAGCAGGTAAAGGTTTCTTTGACGGTTTGATTAAACAAACTGCGAAGAAATCCTTACCAGAAGAATACAGCAGTAACTATTACGAGTTAATGGATTACGCTGATTTTGCTAAAGAAACCTTTGATCAGAATAAAAGCAAAGTCAATAAGAGTATTTATAAGCTCGGTAAGGAAGTTAAGAAAGTTCTTCCTTTCCAGTTTAAATTACTCAATAACTATTTAGAGAAATACGAAACAGACTTTGAAGAATACAAAGCGCAATCCGAAGAGGAAATGCGTGAAGGGTCTATTCAGTCTAATCTGGCTGGCATCTTCGATAAGCAACTGGAAATCCAAAAAGCAATCGAAGCTAAACGTGAAGCGAAAGATGAAGTAGAGTCGAAAGAACGTATCTCTACGAACAAGATGAACATTGATATTCTTAGTAATATCGATAGTAATATCTCGAATCTTTCTGCATTTACTTTACAGATCAGTAAAGAATATTATCGTAAGTCTTTAGAACTCCAGTTTAAAACGTATTTCGTTCAAGCGGATATGTTAAAGACGATGAGAGAGCATTATAAAGGCTTCTCGATTCAATTTGATAATATCGTTAAGAATACGGGTTTACCGGAGTTTGTTAAGCTCAATAACACCGAGCGTATCTCTGAAATCATGAGAACGCAAATGGTGCAAAATACTTATAAGAACTTATTCAGTAATTCTGAATATGTTAAAAATGTAAAGACTAAAGCTAGTAAGTTAATTAGTGATAAAGTAAGTTCTGTTACCGATGGAATCGATAATGTCACTGATCAGCTTAGTATGATTAATTCCGCCGCGGAAGGCGGTAGTGCCGCTACTATGTTAGCTGGTATTGGTTCTAGTATACTTGGTAGTACGCTCGGTGAGAAACTAGGGGATAAGATCTCGCCTAAAATTAAAGATAAGATCAAAGATAATAAAGGCATCAATGCAGGTGCCAATTACTTATCGTTGTTATCGAATTCTCCGAGTACGCTCTTTAGTATACTTAAAGGTAAAGTCGCTAAAAAACAAGATGAGTATGCTGATGAAGGTGATCCTACTCGTTACGCCAAGAGTAAGTTATTCGGTGGTTTAAATGAATTACTCGGTGTAACAGATCCGGGTAAACAAGAATACAAGGTTACTTCTGCTAGTGTTCTTAACCATAACAAACCTGCTATCTTTGATAATAAAGCGCATCGTAGCATCACGGAAGTGATTCCTATGTATCTGGCGAAGATACTGAAAGAGAATGCGGATTTACGTCAATCATATCAACATGTGAATTCTAACAAACTGAAAAAAGGTCCGGCTGGTAGTAGTGAACTAGTCTACGACTACGAAGGAAGAAAGTTAGTAACGCATGGTGAATTAAGAGCGAATATAGAAAAGAATGTTCTCGAAGGAACTGGTTCCAAGAACAAACTTTCTAACACTGCAAATGCCATTTTGTCTGGAACAGTGAATGAACTGAACAAAGACAAAAGTAAGAATAAAGATCAATTGAAAGTTCTGAATAATAAGAAGTCGGATAAGTTATTGAACGATTATCTTCAAAGAGCTAGTAAAGACGATTCGATTAATTTTGATTATAAAACGTTAGTTAAGGACTATGATAAAAACGATAAGTTAAAAGCGATCGTGGAAGCTGATCCTAAACTAAAACAATTGTTAGAGATCCTTAGGAATACCAAAATAGATCCTAAGAAAAATAATCTTGATAACAGAATGGCGGACGTAAAGAGAAAATATCCAATCACTGGAGTTAAACAACTTTTCTCTGACACTTCTATGCTCGCTGGTAAGAAGATGCGTAACGTGTTAAAAGACGGTCCTGCTGAAGTTATCGCGAAAGCACTGACAATGTTTATCACTAATGTTGGTCGAGATGTTAGTATTGATAACGCAGTATCTGGTGAATGTTTTAAATATCTTCCGAGTAAAGAATTTGAAACAGTAAGCAAAAGCATAACTATCTTTATCAATGAAGTTAGAACTGTGAAAAACATCGGTGACATTGTTAAAGAAAGTAGTTTAGCTGTTCTCTTTGGTATGTTAAACCGCAGTCTTAAAGATAATTTTGAACTCGATCCTTCGGTGTTCCAAACCTTATATGAATACTCTCCGGTGTTAGGAGAAAAAGGTACTCTTGGTGTTGATAACCTTGTCGAAAGAAAACTGTTCCAAGAAAAAGATACAGAATTCGTGTCGATTGAAGATATCCGTAAATCAGTTAAGGTTCCTAAAGAAAAACTTGAGGAAGCACGAACGCAAGAAGTCAAGAATAGTCTTTTAGAAGGTATTTCTAAAATGACTGACAACTTTAGACAGGATCTAACTGAAGCCGGTAGTAATCCTTTTGCGATCGGCCGAGCAGTGATTAAGAATGCTAAAGAAGCTGGGAAGTCAATTAAAGAAGCAAGCCAGAAAGCTTTTGACACGACCAGTAAAAAGTTAGATGATCTCAAAGCTAGCTTAAATCAATTAACAGAAGAAACGATAGATAAAGCTTTAACTAGCCTTATCGTCAAGTACGATGAGTCTGTTCTTTCTATTGATGAATTGATCAAGAAAGAAACAGAAGCTAAAGAGGAAGAATTAAAAAATCTAAACGAAACAAAGAATAAGTTAACAGAATTAATGAATGATCCTTCGGCTTTGAGTCAAATAGAAAAGGACATATCTAAGACTATTAAGTCTTACGATCGTTCTATAGAATCGATGAAAAAGCTCAAACTTATATTAACGCAACAGAAGAGTAGTCTTGTTCGTTTGAAAAACAATCCTTCTGAAGATAAATTAGATTTGATTAAGAAACTCCGAGAGCAAATAGAACTTACTCTCGACAGAGTTAAAGATGTGCTTTATAGAGCAGAAGAAACAGCAGAAGCCTAAAGTAGATACCTAGCGAATAACATCGCTAGGTATCTATCTTGAATTTTTTATAGCTACATATATATTATAAGGTACACGTATCTTTATTGATAAAGGAGAAATAAACATGTCCGATATTAAAAATACTGATTGGCTTGGAATGACTGCTAAGGTGACTACAAATATGATTAATAATTCGGAACTAGAACCCGAAGAAAAGCAATTACTTCTAGAAAATTCACGTAAACGAATCGAAGCGCTACGTGAACAGCGTGCTCAAAGATTAGCTGTCCGAAAAGAACTTCTGAAAACATTAGGACCACGCAGTCATCTAGGAGATCTTGATCAACCGTTTGATAGTATCCTTAATAGTAAAGAACTCTGGGATGACTATCCTGAACATACTAAAAGGATTAACGAGGAGTTAAGTAAAGGTCCTCTAGCCGGTCTTATAACCATCAGTCGTATCAAGAGAAGAATTCAATCGTCTTCTCCGTATGGTATTGATCTCATGATGAGCTGTAGTCGGTTTTCCTTCAGAGTTGAAAATAGACTTAAAGCGTATAAAGAATATCTTAAAAAGCTACAGGAAAAATACATCCATGAAATCGATCAACTAAATTTATCCAGTACACGAAAAGATCTAAGTTTTATGCAAAAAGAAATCGATGCTCGTCGCGCTGCTAAAGCTGAGATGCTCAAACCGAAATAAACTTTATTAAGAGAAGAGAGCTTTTGCTCTCTTCTTTTTTTTTATCTTACTACCACTGGCTATGTTTTGACCTTATATTAAGGAGTATCGCATGTCAGGAACTCAGTTAGGAATGGTTTTAGCTGAATTTAGAGAAGTTACCAATCCTCTAGATAATAAAAAAGATTTTTCTATTAAGCTACTTAAGAAAACAGTAAAATCATTAGAAACAGTTTTAAAATCTATCGATAAATTTTTAAAGAGTAAAAATATTGATGTAGGTAAAGCATACGAAACTAGTAGAGATAAGCTTAAAGAGAAAAGCAAATCTTTATCTGAAGCTAGTTCAAAGATGCTTGAAGAGACTAAACAAAAAGGGCTTAGAAACGTTATAAGTGAAAAGTCTTTAAATATCAAATCTCGACTGGAAAGTATTTTTGCGAAAGATAAAGAAAAAGCATCTGGTCCTCCTGAAGAAGTTACAGCAGAAGAACCAGAAAAAGATAAATCTGAAACTTCAGTTAAGTCTGAAAGTAAAACAGAAAAGCTTAAAGATAAAGCTAAATCTCATTTCCAATCTCTTCAAGAGAAAGTTAAAGAAAAGTTAACTCCTTCCGGCAGCACTGGGGAAGAGAAACAATCTTGGTTGGAACGATTAAATTCTAAGCAAGAGAAGAGAAAAAATGAAATTGAAGAAGAAAAGAAAGCTGTAAAAGAAAAGGCTAAAAAGAAAGGTGGAGGTTGGTTAGGTAAAATCCTTTCTGGTATTATGTCTTTAGGTGGTATGGTAGTCGGTGGTCTTACCAAATCTCTTAATTTCTTAGGCGGATTCTTATTTAAAGGTTTCTCTAAAGCTTTGTTTAGCATTATTCCTGGTTTATCCGGCGGTATAGCTAAAGGTTTACAAAGTGTGATAGGTAAAGCATTAGCTGTCGGTGGTAAAGGTGCTCTAAGCCTTGCAGGAACAGCCGCTAAAGCGGCGTTA
>Ga0196971_1000438_pt1 | contig 31927 bp, 41 predicted proteins | sample S1v_1013CmetaG_FD_148660 | JGI IMG/M metagenome (GOLD analysis project Ga0196971, IMG submission 148660) | Soil microbial communities from Anza Borrego desert, Southern California, United States - S1+v_10-13C | ecosystem: Environmental > Terrestrial > Soil > Desert | place: USA: California...
CGAGTCGGCTCATTCCCGTCCCATCCTTTCGACGTCGGTTTCACCGCCGAGCTTCGCTATTTCTGCGAGGGCATCTGCAACGAATATAGAAATATCAGTGCCTTGTTTTTTATAAATATTATTCCCGCAGTTTTTACATTCGGTGAAACAGTTCTTATCGTTCCATTCAACGTCCTTCAAACCCTCCATCGCCACACTCAGAGCTTCGAGGCAGAGGGCGAGATCGGTCGGGGCGTTGGCCATAAGTTCAGCATCAGTAGAAGAGTCCGACTGACCGATCAACAAAGGTGTAGGTATATGAGTCTGCTTGCAAATCTTCCCATGGTCTTTTCTGAACCAAGGCCCTGGGGTCGCCTTCTTAAGCCTCTCTCGGATCGCTTCAAACCTGCGAGGCAGGACTCCTGCGTCGTATCGTGGAGGCAGTTTACTCATACACATCTCCATTTGTACTTAACTTCTCATTCTCATATGGCACAGCAATGCGACGATAGAACTCCTGTTTAGCTCCTTCCAGAGCGCCGAGAACGTCATTGATAGTTTGATAGCTCAAACCTTTTTCATTCATATAACCGCTGACTAATCCCGTAATCTGATAATTCAACATCCCTGGATTGGTAGCTGATTGTGGTTTTCTATCTTCCTGTTTGATATAGGGCATCGAATCTCCTTTTGCAAATACCGCAAACCCCAGCCCTGCGGTATAAAGCATTGTTTTTGTGCCTGAAATTTTAATGTTTACGTTAATCCCCAAAATAGACCCCTTAATTTTCATACCAACAACGTATCAGGGTCGGGCTTTAGGGGCGGCGCACCATAACTACACGCTTGTCGAATTTTCAGCGTTCTCAGAAAACTTGAAACGTCTCTTCTTTAAGTTGCAAAGCCTGATTCTAAGCGCCTTTCTCTGCTGATACTCATCTTGAGAAATCTTGTACTGGTTACCACCAGCTTTCAGACGAATAAGACGACAAAATTCTAAAGCTGTTTTCAACTCATCCGTTCGAACACGGATAAAAGGTTTTATATCGAGTAAAAACTGATAGGCCGAGTATGAAGCTAAGGTCCAAACAAATCCCTGATGAATTGTAGACTTCCTTATCGTTCCACCAAAGCTGTTAACAATCTGTTCTAGAAAATCTTTTGATCGACTACAAATCTGAACTCGCAAGATGAATGCCGACGGGTTTTTACCACAACGGGATTTACGTTCATTAATAAAAATCCCACCTCGTGCATCGATCACGCCAGCCGCATATATTTTATTAACATTCTGAATATCGATATTAGACTGCATAGTCCTACTCCTTATTTACAAACGATATTTCCAGAACCCCCTTCAGAAGCTGCATTGATAGTTGCAAACGAAGCAGCACGATTAGTGCTGTCATAGCAAAGCTCAGCTGTTTGGTTGGTTAAATCAGAGACAAGTCTTCGAATGATAAAGTTGTAACGCTTGGAACCAGCAGTAGTTTGTCTCACTACTACGTCAGACATATCACCACTCTTCCAAAGAGTAGCCATCCCTCGAGCATTCAGTTTCTGAGCAACACCAACATTGCCTCCAAGGCTTCCATTTGAAGTAGCGTTTCGTCTCAACTGAACCGTGAAAGAATTAGCGGTAGGAACGCTAAGAACTTCAAACTCACCAAGCAGATCACCGCTCGTAAAACCACGACCTTCAGTAAGGTCCGTGATCTTAACAACGTTACCAACTGTTAAGCCGTGTGCAGTCATTGATACTGTTACAGTTGAACTTCCATTCACCGCCGTTATCGGGTCATTCGGAAGTGATAAAGCACTTCCATAAGATTCGACATATCCGTTGAAACGTTTTTTATCTACACGCCGCAGAACGCTTTCATAGACCGGACCCGCTCCCAAATTCTCCTCACCGATAGAGAGTGAAATCATAACTCCGTTAAGGGTGCCGGTGATAGAGCTCGTTAAGTTCTGTAGTGCAATGATTGCCGCCTCAGCCGAGGTGAGCCGCGTATCTAAATCATCAATGTCATCTTGCAAGTTTGTTAACGAAGCATTGATCACCGCTAGCGATGTTTGATGACTAGCGAGATCATTGTTAGCTGCATCGATCTGATCTTGAAGAGAGGTGACAAACGTACCCATCTCAGCCTGAAGCTGAATCTGCAGTTCAATTGTTGCAGCGTGGGCTACTTCACAGATTTTTCGAATCAACGGATCTGCCGTATCACCGCTAGCAGGACATGTTGCAAAGTCAGAACCGACTACTGCATCTAGATTCCCAGCGAGAGCAGACAGCGCCGTTATCTTCTCTTGAATCTCTTCGAGCTCAGTCCGGCTAACGCTGTTAGAGCTCCCACATGCCGTTAATATGAACGCAATGATTGCTAACAGTAGTCTCATTTTTTTGCCCTCAGCGTGCAAACGGGTGTTGGCACGTCTATGTAGGTTTTGGTTCGCTTCTCAAAAGTTCGCCGTAACGTTAGTTCCCATCGCAAACAGTCAGCATCAGGATCAGGTTTTTCGTGTACATAGAAGAAACCAATGATCATCAACGTAAGACTCATACTGAAAAGAAAACCTCTCATTGAAGTTTTCTCCTCTCAGCCATCATCGCGTCTGCTATCGCATAAGCTTTCTGAGCAACATAAGCAAAGTCGTCACCACTTATCTCAAGGATGGAACCGAGTGCTGACATCGCAAACTGATCACGAAGCGTTGGGTAGTTATTGATCATCTCTAACCGCCGTCTCTCTAACTCATCACTCATAGTGTTATTGTCCGACGATTAGGTAAATTAAGCAAATTACACAAACGAATTAGCCTCCTCACCCTATGGTGTGTTATTCTTAAAATGAGGCGTCAGCCGGGAAGGGGTAAGGGGATAGGCCACAGGGAAGTCCTCAAGACTTCCCGACACGGTTTGAAACGATCGTTAGCTAGCTAGACTGGCTGATCCCCAACAAGGGATCAGCCGTTAGACAGTAATCAATAAACGTAAACAGCTAACTAAACGTGCTAGCTAGCTATCAGTTAGCTAACAGGAGCGGCCCTGATGGCCGCTCCGTTAAACGTTAGTAACTAACGTTAGTGCCGGGTTTATTTAACGTTTCAGTTAGCTAACGTTAGTAAAGCTAGCGCGTAAGCAATAAGCAACCTACCGAGCCGCGACCAGCGGCTCTTTTTGTTTCTACCCACCCCTGTAAACGTTTGTTTACATACCTAAACAATTCTTATTGTTGTTAATTTACCTAATTTGCTTAATTAACGTAATTTTGGGATACTAGTCTAGAGGGAGGAGCGTGAGCATGAACAAGTTTATTGCCCCTAAGAGTCTAGGCTGGTCTGAAACCAAAACCGATCCCAATCTTCATTTTTACCAAAAACAAAGCCCCAGAGTTTCTCGTTACGACGTGAAGGATGTCGCTACTAAGGAAGACCTCACTCGAAGAGTGGAGTGTGGCTGCCTCATTCACGGACGTCCCAACGCAGGTCGCCCTAAGAAGAAGCTAACGCTGGTCAAAAACACCAACAGCTAACGTGGGTTTTGAAGGGGTTGACGAGTGAAGGTAACGACTTGGTTAGGTGATGGTAAAGTTTCAGTTCAAACGAATGACCCCAAGTTGAAGCGCGAGCTTCACTGGCTTGTCTATGGCAAGGCCTACAAACCCACCTGCCCTGACGAATACCTAGTCATCCGATCAGACAAAAACATAGACAAAATTATGAGGCTTATAAATGGCTTATAACCCATTTAAAACTATCAACTTTTGTTTACAGCTTTGTAATTTCGCTTATAGGACGTTTTCAAAACGAGTTGAGGGGTAACCCGCTTGAACGCAGAAGTAAGAGCTATATGCCCATCCTGTGGGTCGGTCACTTTGAAAGGCCGGGTTGATCCTAAGTTTTACTACAACCCTGAAAAGGGCGTCGGTTACTGCCACCACTGTGGCTTCAAAGGAAAGTTTAACGAGGAACTAGTGGATAACTTAAATGTCATCAGCATCAAAGAAAGAGTTCCATTCGATCCAACAAGTTTTGACAGACTTGAGCCTCTCTCTGAAGAGGCTTTGAGATATCTGTCTAAAAGGTTCCCTGGAGTAAACCCCAATCAGCTAGATGCATTCCGACTTCGCTACTCGAAGTCACATCATGCTATCGCAATACCCTCCTTTCATAGCGACACGGGGTTACTCCATGGGATTAAGTTTCGTTTCATTGCACCTACTAATGAGCAACGTTACTCCGCTGAATCCAACAGCGAGTTCGGTGGTTACTGGATTGAGGGACGTAACGACAAACTTCTTATTGTTGAAGGTGAGTTTGATGCGATCAGTGCGAAGCTTTGTGGTTTTGAGGGTACGGTTCTAGCTCTTCAAACTAACAAGCTATCCCAAGATTCCATTGATCGTGTTCGTCAGTTCAAAAATGTGTTTCTAGCTTTGGATAACGATAAGGCTGGTACTGAAGGTGCACAGCTCATCTCAAACATCTTGATGCGTGAAGCACAGCGTATCCAATTACCAGCAAAAGACATTAATGAATTACTTCAGAAAGAAGGTCTTGATGAAAGTGCTCGACTTATCCGAGAAGCTACAAGAACAGAAATTGAAAAAGCAACTGTTCGACTCTCTGACAGCACACGAGAAATGCTGGAGTTCTTATCAGACCAACGGAACACGCGAGGAGATTCTACAGGCTACAGATCACTTGATAGCTTACTTGGAGGCGGCTTTAGAGCTGCAGAAATGACAGTCATCAATGCATTCGCCAAGACAGGTAAGACCAGCTTTGTGAATAACATCGTTCACAATCTCGCCTGTTTAGGTAAGCACGTTGCTATTGCTTCATTCGAGATGGACCCCGCTCGTACTTTATATCCTTCACTGTTATCGATAGCGGGACAGACCAACATCCGATCTATTCGAGATAAAGAAACTCTAAGTGAAGTGGTGAGTGTAATTCAGTCTGACTGCAGTTACCTCAATAACATTGTTACTCTTAAAAAGTTTGGAACTACACCATGGGCTGAAGTGGAGGAGTGGGCCGCTCTTATGAAAGAGCGCTTTGCTATCGATTATCTTGTGCTCGATCATGCTGGATTCATGGTGGAGAAGATGACTGATGCTGAAGAGAATCAGATCTTAGCTAAGTCGATAAAAAAGTTATCACTCACATTGGGTGTTCATATACTCGTTGTCGTTCAGGCACCGAAGACCAAGGATGGCCTATCAATTCAAACATCGTATGGTGGATTAGCTTGGGGTATGAACGCAGACAACTTCATCATTCTTGAGAGATCTAAAGATGATGACACTGAATTAAGAGTAAAGCTTGAAGCAGCCCGTTATCCTGGGGCTAATCCTTCACACACACCAGCATTGCTTTACTATGACCGCGATACTTGTGCTTTGATTGAGTGAGTCTTAAGAGGGACTTTTGTTTTCTTCTTATTCTGTACAGAGTAGAGAACAGAATCAATCTCGCTAGTAATCGCTGCTATCTGGTTCTTCAAATTCATGAAACATTTGACCAGAGCTTCTTCAGGTAATGTCGGGTGACTGATTTTACTTAATAGATTCAAGCTAGATCCGTTAGGGCTCAAACCTCTAATTAAGGATGAAGGATCACGTCCTTGCTCAATGAATTTAATAATTAAATCTTTTCGCCATTCTTTTACTTCATATTTAGAAGCGCCGTAAGTTTGAAGAACATCGTCGTAGGTTGTGAGGCCGTGATCTAGCTCGTGAAGTACTTGAAGTTTAACGGCATCTGCAAAACGATTACGTGGCTTTTTATTCTTATTAGGCATTTAACCTATGTTAGCAAATTTGTTAGAGCTAACAATCACCAAGTGATTATGATTGTAACTGTTGCCAGTCCTATACCCACTGCGTTAGCGACGTAAGCTTTGGTGTGATTGTTCTTAGGTCCGTCGTAGATTTCCTTGGCGACCCCAGCGGCAGTAGAAGTGCCAACTGCGACTAAGGTGCATGTAAGCTTAGATCCTTTAGCTATTTCCTTACAAACGACATGCGTTAAATGCGTGATTGTGTAGGACGCTCCAGTATGAGCAGCACCGTGCAACAAATCCTCATCACTTAAACAATAAGCAGGGGAACTAAAAAGTACGATTGATAGCAATATAGCGAGAGTTTTCATTTGAATAGCTCCTCATTCATTCGCTTAGCGATTTTGTCTCTGTACAACCTCCAGGCGCTGGAATCGATGTGATCGAAGGCATTGAGGGTATCGAAGTAGCCCTGATTAACGGCGTAACTGATCTCGAAGAAGTTGAGATCTTTGGCTATTAAGTCAGGTTTATTAAGGTGTTTGGCCGCCTGCTGAACACAGTCTTTAGCCAATGCTGGACTCTTACGAGCGCAGTTAATTAAAGCTAAAAACCAAAACACATTTGTAGATTTGAGTTTGATTAAGAACTCGAGTGTTGGAAGACCGATTTGTTTCATTGTGAACCCCTCCCTTGAGGCCACGTTTAGAAAAGTGAAATCAATCCAATGATTGGAAGAGCTGGCGATGCAAAGATGAGCAACGCAATTGCAAGTAACCAACTGTAAGAACATGTGGCTGCAATGCCGATGATGGTAAGGGTTACAGTTGCAATCCAAAATAATGGGTAAAGAAGTAAATAAAGATTACTCATGTGATTAAACCTCCACCACTGGGATGCCGTTGATTGCTCCGATTACTCGTGAATAATGAAAGTGCTTTGCCAATTCACCTTTAGTAATCCAGGTAGCTTGCTCGTAAATATCTGTAGCTGCGTGATGAAAGATCACACGTGTCTTACCTTTGTACTGATCTGTTACCTGCTGTGCTTCAGTAGGTTTGTATCTAGTTGCCGTCATTAAGTTCTCCCTCTAACTCGGCAATGATTTGATTGATCTCTTCGAAGTAAATATCGAGAGCTTTCTTGTTGAGTTCTTTGTGCTCTCTTAGGACTTGTTCGTATTTACTGATGTGTTCTTTCATAATCATTGTCTCATACGTTTAGATAATTAAGCTAATTTGCTTAATTTGAATAAATGCACGAAGCGTGCCGAGAAAAAGGCTAGTGATTTCAATGGGTGATTTAGCAAATTAAGCTAAAAGTTGTCGGTGATTCGACAGTTCGCGACAAATAGCTGAAATTGTTTTGGATTTGAGTGATACAAAAGTGACACTTTGGGCCGTCCTCAAAGGAGAGTGTGTTATTCTGATTACAAATAGAGAAGGGCTCTGCTCGCAGAAAAAAGCTCCACGAGGCAAAAAGCCTCATGATAGATAGGTGAAGTGTATTTTATGTTATATAAAACGCACAAAGACCCCGTATAAACGCATTTAAAGCCCTCCTCACAAAAGGCCCCAACCCCCAGATAGACCTCCACACACCTCTCTCCACACATACAGGTGTGCATATAACGTGGTTATAAGGCGTGTAGATCGGTTTAAACCAAGGCGCGGGATAATAAATCAAAAACACGAAGGGGCGGTGACCGCAGCCTGCTCTCTCCCAGGAATCCCTATAGGGGTACCTAGACCAGGAAATTTCCCATTTTATGAGTTTGATCAGACAAAAAGCTTCCAAATCAGTTGAACGAAATTCTCTCTCGATAAAATTAATTTTGGTGAACAAAAAAGGCGACGTTTTGGACGAGTCTGAAGCCTGGCAAGCACTAGTGGATTGCTTCAAAAAACATCCGACGCTTGATGTTCATCAAGCTGAAATTGGACCTAACAAAGATGGGGAATAAACAAGAGCGTGAGCTGTTAGACGCTATTCACAAAAAGCGTAAGCTCGAGCCTAAAGCACAGAAAGAGTTTGAACTCTTTCAAGAGTTGCTTCCCGCTATCAGGGCCGCCATCAAAGCTGGCGGCGGTGCTGACCAAATCCTCAAAAGATCTACCACCATCGCGGCAATGGAACTTCTCAAAGCTACCCAGTCTGAGAAGGATGAAGTTCGGCTTAAAGCAGCGACTGAGATCTTGAACCGAACAGAGGGTAAGCCCGTTGAACGCTCCATCAATGTCTATGGCGACATCAGTAAAATGAACGAACGCGATGTCGACAGTCAGATCCTAGCCCTCATTCAAAAGACCGGTGCAAACAAGTTATTAGAAACCTCCCTTGGTGTCCCAACCAAGAAACGCTCTCAAAAGCGTAAACCCCGAAAGAGTGACCCGCTTGTCATCGAAGCAGAGTTTACAGAATCAACTCAAGGGGCTGTCTCTCCAGCAGAAGCAGGAACTTCTGCAGGCACTGAAGACCAAAGAGATTCTTGAAAAAGAAAAGGTCTTAGAGGCTTTTGCCCCACACGAAGGGCAGAAGTTATTCCTTCAGTCACCAGCGAGAATACGAGCCCTTTTTTCAGGTAACGGTTTTGGTAAGACTACAGTTCTTGCCATTGATCTCATCTACACGCACACGCGAAGACACCCCTACAGAGACACCACCAAAGTATTTAGAAGTTGGTTGATTGTACCCGGCCTCGATAAGGCCGAAGATTACTGGCAAGAAATTAAGAAGTGGTGCCCTCCCTCACTCCTTCCAACTCCCAATAAGTTGGGCACCAGTTCCATCCGACGCCTTGATTGGCAGGATGGCTCCTCTACCACCATCTACTCTCACGATCAGGACCCAGCTAAGTTCGAAGGTTCAAACATCGACGCTCTTTTCTGTGACGAACCACCACCCCGTGCGCAGTGGGTAGCTGCGTTTCGAGGTTTGCGTAACAACCCAGACTATTTTGTGGTCTTAGCCGGTACACCTATCAGTGAACCATGGCTCTACAAAGAGATCTACGTTCCCGGTATCTCGAAGAAAGATCCGAACATTCTTGTTGTTCAAGGCTCCACTTACGACAATCCGCACTTAAGCCAGCAGTTCATCAAAGACTTTGAAGCGCGTCTTACTGATGAAGAGAAGAGGGTGCGTCTCTACGGTGAGTTTGCTCACCTTCAGGGACGAGTCTTCAAAGAGTTCAACCGACGTGATCACGTGTTCATGGTTCAGCCCTGGCCAGAAGATTGGCCAGTCTGGTGCGCAATCGATCCTCACCCCCGCAAACCACACACCGTTGTTTATGTAGGCGTTACTTCGGACGACATTCTTGTGGTTTTAAACGAACTCAAGATTGAAGGGGATATCGAACAACTCGCTATGGCCATGAAAAACCTCGAAAGCGCTAACGGTTATCGCATTGTTAGCCGTCGAATTGATAACTCAGGCGCAGGGACCGATTGGAACCGGGATAGTTTCATTGATCAGCTTTCACGTTTTGGAATTCGAACCAACCCAATGCGAAAAGGAGAGAAGGACGTCGCAGCTTCGATCCAAAAGGTCAAACTCCTCCTCAAAAACAACCAACTTCGCTTTTTAGAAAACTGTACTGAGACCATTTCTGACATGGAACTCTATGCTTGGCAGGACTACCGCAATCCTGAGACTGCCGGGGTTAAAGAACAACCACGTAAGATCAATGACGATATGATCGATCCTCTTCGATACATCGTTATGTCAGGCCCAATTCACTCACCAACACTCGACTACATCACAACTATGGGGAAAGCCCCTTACAACAAGGACTTCTAAAGACCGCTCCTCGGGGTCGCCCTTGATAAACTGAGAAAAGGCCCACACTCACATGGCAGACGAACCAAAAAAACCGAAAAATCCAGCGCTCTATCGTAATAAGAATTACAAGAAGAACAAGAGTCGTTCCGGCTCCGCAGTTCTCGGACGTTCTGAACCACATCTTCCTCCCGATCAAGTCAACGTTGGGCGCGGTGGTGTAGAAGCTAAGGTTCCCCCACGTAGTGGAAGCGTTATTGTTGGACGACTTGGTGATATTCCTTCAGCTACAGCCGACAAAGTAAGAACTTCTAAGCCAGATAACACGATCAAGAACCCAGCTCCTAAAAGCACGGACAAATCGTTTGCAACTAAGAGCTTAGAAGAACGTATTGCCGATCTTGGAGATCTTTCGAAGACCACTCCAAGCATGGCTCGTACTCGTCCTTCTGATAAGGGTGGAGTCATCGGTGGTGGAGCGCTTAGAGAAGACGCTCCCAATACCAAGTTACAAAAACCACATGCTCTTAGCATGCGCTATCGCATTCCTAAGAAGCTCGAAGCTTTGTTCGAAGAGAATCCTGACAAGCTTAAGAAGCTTAGTAACTATATCGCTGAGCAAATTCGTCTTTCCGAGAACGATCGCGTTGAATTCATTCGACGTCTTACGAAATATCGTCAGGTTTGGAAGGATTTCGTTTCTGCTGGTTTGAATCCTGCGTTTGACGGTGCACACGATGTGCATGTCCCTATGGCTTACGCCAACATCAAAGCGATGCATGCACGTATCTACGCTGCAGTGATGGATATCAGTCCACGTTTCTCTCTCAAACCACGAACCAAGATCCCCGAAGTTCAAAAAGAAGACAAAGAAGAGTTATTGAACTGGGTAATTAATGATTACTCCAACATGCAACAAGGTTGGGACTCAGTTATTGACGAAGACATCATGAATTTCACTGCTGATGGTAAGGCAATTACCAAGCAGTATTGGTTACGTGATGTACGCAAGTTTGTTGATGTCGAAGAAACTGTTCGACGTCCAATGGAACTAGACGAAGACGGTTATCCAATCATCGATGAGAAGGAAGTTGAAAAAGAAGAAGTGATTTGGGATTGCCCAATCATTGAAACAGTTAAACTGGAAGACTTTTGGATTATCGGTAAAAGACTCTGGGATGTAGACAAAGCTGATCTCGTAGATCACATGCAAGACTACACAAAGAGTGACATGATCAAGGCTTCACGCCTTGGATTCTTTCACAAAGCGACTGTTGACGAGCTTATTAAGCAAGAACCATCAATGCCTACAGGCCAAGTGCCTACAATGTACAGCACTGAGCTTCAGCAACTTGAAGATCACATCACTGGAATCAATAAATTTAATTCACGCGCTGGTATTGCAACTTACAAGATTCATGAATGCTATCTCCGATACGATATTGACGAAGATGGTATCGATGAAGAGCTGGTTGTGTGGCAAGACGAGAACTCTAAGAAGATTCTCCGTATCACCTATCTCGAGCGAGTTGGACCTGGCGGTAAACGCCCCTTCACGATAAAACTTTTCACTCCAGATGGAAAAGGTCTCGGAGAACTTCTTTACGGTCTGAATAATGAGATCGATTATATCCATAACCAACGTCTCGATTACGGAACGCTTCAAAACCTTCCCGCATTTACTTATCGAGCTGCTTCAGGTCTTCAACCCACGAACCTCAAACTAAATCCTGGTATGGGTATACCTCTTGATGATCCTAATGGAGACATCAATGTGCTTCGATGGAACGGTGGAACTGCGTACGGCTTCCAAGAAGAAGCATCCGTTACTCGTTACGCTGAAAATACGTCTGGAATCACTGGTTTCGTTATGGGGCAAGTGAATCAACAAGGTGCTACCCGTACCGCTACCGGAACAGCTGCGCTTGTGAATGAACTGAACGCTAATATTGATATTCACATCAAACGTTACCAACGTGGCTTTAAGCGCAACCTCTATATCCTTGATCTTCAGTGCCAAGATTTACTTCCGCTCGGAACAGTTATTCGAGTTGCTGGCATGGACGGTAAAGATATCTACAAAAGATTTACAGATCGAGAGGCGCTTCGGTTTTCAGCTGACTTCGAGTTAACAGCTAATTCAATTAATTCGAACAAAGCAATTGAACGTGAAACTGCTCAGATGTTATTGCAGAATCTTGCGAACCCAATCGCGCTTCAAACTGGTATCGCTACTCAAGAGAACCTATACAACGCTTACAAGAATCTTCTTCAGAAGTTTGAAATCAAAGATGTGGATGCGTATATCACTCGCGCCCCTGAAGCTCCCGATTCTCCCTATAGCGCACGTGACGAACTGAGCATGATAGTCGCAGGAGTAAAACCCCCGCTTGTCATGAAAGACCGACACGCCGAGAAACTCGCATTTTTCGATCAGTTTGAACAAAGTGATGACTTCAGTTGGCTCACTCAAGAGCACCTCCCGCTCTATCGAGAAGTAAAACAATGGCACGAGCAAATGGCAGCTGCGATCGAAGCACAAGCAGCGAATCCAGCACTCCAACAAGGAATGATGAACTTAGGTTTATCTGCCCAATTAGCAGCAGGAGCAGGCGCTCCAGCTGGTGTTGCTCAACAACAGTCTGATCTAGGTCAAGCTGGTGGGCAACTGAACCCCGAGCTCGGCTAAGCCCTCCTCGGTATCCCGCCTGATAAACTGAATTATGAACGACGCGTTGAAAGCAAAGTTTTTTAGAGAACTAAATGGGCTTGAATTATTTCAAGCACAAACTTCTTTAGAAAATGAAACCTTACAAGCGTTGGTCAGCCGACTGCTCACGATCGATCTCGCAAGAGCTGATCTGCAGTTGGAGTATGCCCGTCTCCGAGGCCAAGTTGACGCTCTCAAGCAGTTAAAAGCTACGAGAGAGCGACTCATCGAGGAAGCTCGTTCGAGAAACCCTAACTCGTAAAAAGGAACCAAAGATGAATAGCGAAGATATCGGTGGTGAACCCATCGATGGCGTAAGTGTGGACTCGTCTGCACAAGATTCCTCGCCAGAATCAACTCAGCAACCAGATCTCACAAAGAATTTGAAAGCTGAGATGAATCGCAAATTTTCGAAAATTAATGAACAGCTCACACGACTAGTACAAATCGTTGAGCAATCTGCGACTCAGAAACAACCATCAGTCGAAGAGGCGGTGGATGAAGACGCGCCCGAGTATAAAAGATACGTCGACGCACGTTTTCAACAAGCTGAGCAGGCCCGTGTAAAAAGCTCGCAAGAGCAAGCTTGGACTAAAGCTTTGGAACTATTTCCAGAGTTGAATCAGGAGTCTGAGAATTTCGATCAGGAATTCTATAAGGCTGCTGACAAGTTTTACGGGTCTTTCGATTTGCAGAGAGATCCTGAAGCTCCGCTTAAGGCTGTTAAATTAGCAGCGCTTGAGCTTGGCAAGATTGAGCAACTGACTAAAGAAAAGCTTCTGAAAGATGAAGCACGTAGAAGTCGACTCATTGCTGAAGGTGGTTCCACTCCTCGCGAAAGCAAGAAGGAAAAAGAACCGGCTTTAAATGAGAAAAGTTTAGCACGCTTGGGAATCGATCCAAAGAAACTCAAAGAGCGAATTAAATCTAACAAAGATCGATACGGAGAATAATTTATGTCAGAGAAAAAGCGCACTACTTACAAAAAAGGAAGCCTCGTAGATCTCCCAGCACATATCGATAAGTCCAAATTTGGCTATCGATGGTTAAACGCAACCAAACTGAGTGAAAACACAGACGGTTACGAACCTCGAGGATACGAACTCGATAAGAACGATGAAGGCAAAGTCACACGACGCGGTGACTTAGTTTTAGGTCGTATGCCTATCGATCAGTATGAAGCCATGAAGGAAGAAAAAGATGAGGCTCGCAAGAGCCAAATGGAATTGTTCTTTACTCAACAAGCCGCCGAGGAAGAACGACTCACTCACGAATTTAAGAAAAAAGGCGGCAAAGTGAAGTTTGAATTCACTAAAGAATAAACAATAAGGAGTTTTGATTTTTATGGCTAATCCTAATGCTCCATTCGGTTTCCGACCGATCAAAGCCCTCTCTGGTTCGACTATCCAAGTTAACTACTACAAAGTAGCTAGCTCGGCTGCACGAATTGGCCGAGGTGACTTGGTTGAGTTGAATTCGTCTGGATATATCGTACGTTCTACCAGCGCTACTTCAGTTGGTCCCTGGGCTGGAGTTTCTCTCGCTGACACTGGAACTATTTCTGCTGAAATCGCTAAGCACCCTGTTTGTGATGATCCTTCGGTTATCTTCGAAGTTCAATCCAACTCGACTGCTGCTATTGCAACGACCTCACTTAACCAAATTTACAAGGTTAACTGTGGAACTGCTCCAAATAGCACTACTGGTATTTCCGCAAACGTACTCACAACCACCGCTGCTACTGCTTCAAACGGCGTTCGTCTACTTCGTATCATTGATAACCCCAGCAATGAATCTGGCGTTTATCAACGAGTGGAAGTTCGATTGAACTCTACCACGAACGCACCTGGAACGGCTGGCGTCTAAAAGGGGAATGAAATAATATGTCACTTAATTTAGAACAAAATTTTAGAGCCCTGTTTGGCGTTGATGCCCTTCCAGCTCTTGATGAACTCTTCTTCGATGAGTATCAGCAAGCAGAAGACCCACGTTCCAAACTTTTCCAAATGCTTTCGACTGATCGTGAACTCGTCCAAACCCAAGAAGTGGATTCTCTTGGCGTGTTCTCGGCTACAAGCGAAGGCGAAATTGCTCCTTCGGATTCCTTCAATCAAGGATACAGCAAGAATTTCTCGCTTATCAAATATGCGAAGAAAATCGGCATCTCTGATGAAATGATGGAAGATGATCGATGGGGTCTTATCAGCAAGATGGCACGTTCACTCGGTCGTTCTTCGAAAGAAACCGAAATCTTGCTGGCAATGAACGTTTTCAATAACGGCTTCGGATCTGAGAAATCAGCTGACGGAAAAGCCATTTTTGCTAGCGATCACCCTTCGCAAGTTGGTAACCAATCCAACATCTTATCTGTTGCCGCTGACTTGAGCTACAGCTCTGCAGCTGAAATGGAAAAGATTTTCCGCGAAATGAAAGACTCACGTGGCAAGCGATTGCTCATTAAGCCCAAGGTGGTTTTGGTTTCGGAATCAGAGCGACACAATGCTCTCGAAATCTTCCAATCGCCTTACAAGGCCGGAACTGCAAACAACAACATCAACGCTCTTGGTGCTGATGGTGGTTTGACAGTTATCAGCTCACCGTATCTCACGGACGCAGATGCATTTTTCATGCTTTCTGATGCCTCAGATCACGGACTCAAGATCTTCGATCGACGTGGACTTTCCACGAAGACCCACGAAGACGTGGCTGCTGGCGTTCTTTACTATGTTGCTTCCTTCCGACAAGTGGTTGGTTGCGATAAGTGGAGAGGTCTCGCTGCTTCTGCTGGAGCTTAATCCTATTAGAACGGGGCAGGCTTTTTGCCTGCCCTGCTTCTTACTTTTTAAGGAAAAATCATGAAGGGTTATAAAACACCTAAATCAATTTCCAAAAAGATCATGCCTACCAAAGCTCCCATGAAGAGCAACTCTACTTCTTTCAAGGCACCAGATCTTACTACTCGAATTCCTGATGTACGGCCTACTGGAATGAGAAATCATGGCCCTCTTAAAGGGAAGAAATAGTCATGGCAAATACTCGCGCAGCAAACGTTATCCGAGTCGACACCACTGCCGCTTTTAGCGGACCTTTGTTTGTTCAATCGATCAAATACATTGGATCATCATCTGCTTCGGCAACTGTTAGGAGCGGTTCTGCTTCAGGGAATACTCTGTGGCAAGAAAGTGGAGCTTCAAACGTTCACAACGCCGATGTTTGCTTAAAGGCTGGCGACGGCCTTCATGTCACTATCACGAACAGTTCGGTCGTTTATCTCTACTTAAAATAAGAGGACTCAATGTCCACCAATTATACGCATTTCGACAACCTAGCTTTTAATAGGTTGTTTGCACGTGGTCCGGATGGTCAAGAGACTGTCTTGATCAATTCATCAGGTCTATTGATTGCTAACGTTGGCACGCTACATGCTGCTAACGGCACAGCTTCGTCACCTAGTTATTCCTTTTCCTCTGCAACCAACTCAGGATTTTATACCGACGGAACAACGATTGGAATATCAACTGGCGGCGGTCTTCGATTTGGCATCAGCATTGCTAATGGCACACTCCAATGTTACAGCCAAATCTATGGGCTAGAACCAGGATCAGCCGTAGCTCCCTCATATAGTTGGAGTTCTATTACAAACGGGGGTTTTTACCACGCTTCTAATACCATTTCTGTTTCGAACGCTGGTTCAGCGACTATGTCTTGGTCTACGTCTACTGTGTCTGTTCTTAGAACTCTTGTTTCTACGGCTGGTAGTGTAGCAGCCCCAGGCGTCACTATCGCATCGTCTGGTTTAGGAGTTTATCGCGCAGGAGCTAAACAACTTGGTTTTGCTGTAGGTGGTGTTAATGCAATGACATTAAGTACATCTACGCTTTCAGTTACTCGCATTACTGGTCTTAGTACGATTGTAAATTCTGGAACGCTCACGCTTCCAACGGCGACAACGACTCTTGTGGGAAGAGACACAACGGATACTTTGACCAGTAAGACAATCGACGCAGCGGCTTTTTCAGGAACACACACCGGAAATTTCACTACGTCTGGCGCGATGTCGCTCATCAACACGGGTACTCAGAATCTATTGAACATTCACCGATACGTGAACGCGGGGGATGGAACTTCTCAGGTTGGCCTTGTGATTGGAAATTCTGGTTCGAACCAGGGGATTATGAGTATTCGCTATACGAATGCGGCAGCGACAGGAGCGGCGGTATCTCGTATTTCACACACCCCTAGGAACAATGGAAACACGACGAGCACGGACTGTGTTCGGATGAACCTTTATAAGGTGGCAGGAAACGATGGGGGCGAGTTCGAGCTTCAAACCGCCACATCGGGAGGGACTCTTACGAATGGAATTTTTGTGGATAGTTCTCAGCAAGTGACTCTTGGAACGGGTACGGCGGGGGTTCATCGCATAAACACTTCTGTCGCCACAGGAGCTTCCGCTGGAGCTGATACCTTACCAGCGAATCCTGTTGGGTTTGTTGTTATCAACATCAACGGAACTAGTCGTAAAATCCCCTACTACGCTACTTAACAACGATAGGTAAATAATGCCTCCTAGCTCCAAATACAAAACACTTGCCAACATTCGATCAGCAATAATTCTGGATACGAAATCTACGACTGCGTCGAACATCGTCACGTTAGTAGATCGATGGGTTAACGAAGGTTACGAAATCCTTGCACAACGGAAAAAACGAAAATGGTTAGACCAACAATTTGTAGTTCAACTGAATGCAGCTGTTGAAGCGACTTGTACAGTAACCAACGGATCTACAACTGTAACATTCACTAGTGGTACCACTTTTCCTGCCGGTGTCGAATTGGCTTTCTATACACCCGGCTTTGAAGAAGTATATAACGTCTCTTCGGCTACTTTGAATGTTGTCACTCTTGAAAAGGGGTTCTTAGGAACTTCGAGTACGTCCGCAAGCGGCGTTGTATTTCAAAAGAGTGTTCTGATCGATAATGACGTCAGAGAAGTTTATCAGGTTTACCACCAACACCATGCTCAACCTTTAAGCAACAAAGGTCCTCAAGAGTTCCGTCGTATAGAAGAAATGTATGGCCCTCAATTGGACTATGCGAGTGCTTACACAATATTCGGCAAAAGCAGCAGCTCACTTCGAATGCTTCTGTTCCCGTATCCACAGGATGCATACACCTTATACATAGATGCGAACGTAATTCCTGAGATGCTCTCATCGGATACAGACGAACCTCTTCTTCCAATCCAATTTAGACAGCTTCTCTATTGGTACGGAATGTACAAAATGTGGAGCTACATGCGGAATGATGAAAAAGGTGCTGAAGCTTTAGCTTTGTTTGAAGGCATGTCGAAGTCCATGGATGGTGAACTTTCTCCTACCATTGATTATCCACAAATCACACCCGCAAGACAGCGACGTACGTTCTTAAAGAATCTCACTTCCAAGTTTGATCCTCGTTTACGAGACAGTTAATGGGCCGAATTACAAAATACAGACCGCTATACCCATGGCTCGGCGGACTTAACACGTCTGTTGATCCGATGATTCTTGATCCACAGAATCTCACCATAGCGGATAACATTATTTTCACCACTTCAGGGGCACGTAAGAAACGTGGCGGTCAAACTCGCTACAACAGCTCTGCAATAGGTGGTACCGCTGCTGAGAACGTAGTGTTTCTCTATGATTACTGGGCAACAGTAAGCAATGTTAAGCGAGAGTATTTTGTAGCAGTCACTGATTCAGGAAAGGCTTATCGATCTTCCGGAAATGGAACTTGGGCCAGCTTTTCAACTTTAAGTCTTACTGTTTCGCAAGGCGGAGTAACTGCCACAGTGATGAATGAAGATTTAATTCTTGGCCTTAAAGGCAGCGGTGTTCCAAAAGTATGGAGCAATCAAAGCACATCCAGCAACCTCGTGGCACTATCTGCCAGCTCAGGTTCACTTCCTTTTTCTAGTGCTTGGATTGTTACTGACTTCCTAGAGAGATTATTTGTAGCAGGAGACCCAGCTAACCCAGACAAAGTATATGTGAGTAAAGCTGGTGACTATACAAACTGGACCGCAACAGGGACAGCGGGTGGTGGAATCACCTTGGACGTTGGCGTTGGAGATGGTGACTCGGACGGGATCACAGCTCTGTTTCCAGGAACCGGTGCCGACAGAATTCTATACGTTGCGAAACGTCGCAGACTCTACAGAATCGATTGCTCAGATCTAGATCAAACCGAATGGAAGATAACTCTGATCTCAAAAGAGATCGGATGTGTAAATCACAACACAGTCGCTACTATTGACGACTCTGATGTAATTTTTGCATCTGACAGAGGCATACATACGATCAGCCAAGTAGTTAGTTCCACAGCTATTCGAGAAGGAAACTTTCTAAGCTTTCCGATTCAGTACGATTACATCAATGTCATCTCGTCAGCTGATCGAAATAGAATGTCTGCCGTCTATGTACCTTCTTTGAACAGCTATCTATTGGCTTGTAAGAGATCAGGTCAATCAACATACGAAACTGTATACGGATATAACATCGAAGTTGGTCAGTGGTTTAGATGGACTTCAGTTCCATGTAACTTCCTGATGCGCCGTTTGAATAAAACATCAGGTGCAGAAGAGTTATACGCAGGCGCAGGCAGCGGTAGGGTAAACATCCTCCAACAAAGTGAGCTAAATGACTTTGGCGCTCCAATCGTAGCCAGGTTTAAGACAACGTTTATTGCTCCTGATGGAGTACCGTTTGTTGAGAATCAATTTACGAACTTGGCATGTATATACAGAGCTCACGATAACAGTACATTTCGAGTCTATTATTCAGTCGACGGACTAACAACCCAATCCGTCGTTTTTCAGCAAAAGATTGCTGGTGGAAACACACTTGGAACTACCTTGCTTGGATCTGGCTACTTGTTAGGTCAAATCCAAGCCATTAAACCGGTCTGGAATCACCTTACTATTAGTGAAGGAAACACCCTTCAACTCACGTTCGAACAGGACGGATTAGACGAAGATATCGAACTATTCGGTATCATCATTGAATATCAAACCGATGAAGAGTCTCAGAACGCTTTCACGAGCCCACTCTACTCTTCGTCATAAACCGGCCCTAGCGGCCTAATTTGGTAAAATTAACTCATGGCAGATAACGGCTATACAAAAGGTTACGCAGACGGGGCAGCTCTCACTGAGAGTCAGCTCGATTCTGCCTACAAGAGTTTAAAACTCGATATTTCAAACACTACCCAACTAACAAACGGTAGTACTTCTGGAACGTTTCTAAAAAGCAATGGAGACGGTGTTGCAGCCAGCTTCGCTTCGGTCCCAGATCCTCTTGGTCCATTTGCCATCCGAAATTATGGTCTGTCTACTTCTGCTTCAGCAGGAGCAATGACTGTTGCCCTAAAGACAAATGCAAATGCTGACGCTTCCACTTCGGATAAAATCAACATTCCATTCAGTGCTAACGGCACTACATCAGCAACGTATACAGCTCTTGACGTAACTGCTGCACTCAGTTTCACAATCACAGCTTCGGCAACTTTAGGTTTTACTGGAACTTCAGCAAATCGTGTATTCGTCTACGCAATCAATAATGGTGGAACACCGAAATTGGCTGTCTCAGCGAGATCTGATTTAGATGCTGGCGCTGCTGTTTCAACTACAGCCATAGGATCTTCAGCTGACAGTGCGTCTGTATTGTACGCAACTGCCGCCTTAACTGTTGTTCCTCGACTTCTCGGTTGGTTTGAAGCTGCGATGAATAGCAGCAAACAATGGCAAACTGCTACTAAAGTAAACGTCACAAATAATGCGAATTTAACTAACACAGCCACAGCAAATCAAACATTCGGTGCGATCACTACCACCAACACAACTCTTTCAAACTTGGTTATTGATGGTTACACGAGAACTTCCGGTACTGCAGCTCAAGGTGTTCGAGGCGTCTGTATCTCCCCATCATCATCAGGATTCAATACGTCTTCAAGTTCCTTTGTTGCAGTCACTAATCTCTCTGCAACTTTGACAACATCTGGACGCCCGGTGTTTGTCACATTAAGTCCCGCTACTGATGATGGAAGTGCTACAAACGAAGGTTCAATTCTTACTACTGGATCGAATCCTACCTATGAAGCGCGGTATAAGAGAGGAACTTCTGCATTGTGCTTATTCTCACCACCGTTATTAGCAGGGGTTGGGATACCTGGTGGGGCTTTCTCTTTTATCGATGTACCTACTGCAGGTACTCACACTTATACATTCGAAGTGAAATTAGCTGCTGGAACAAAGATACTTGTTGAGGCACTCAAGCTAGTAGTTTTCGAACTGTAAGTATGTACTTGGATTATCTACAGACGAGATACAATCCTGAAGACTTAGCTCCATACACGATGGAGCAATTGGCAGAAGAATTCGAAAACATACAACGCTCCATGGGCGTTCAGGTTTTCAAAACAGATAGAAGTTTTCTTACATATCAGCTCTCTGGGGATGCCGTCATAATTTACGACATCTATGTCAAACCAGAAGCCCGAAATCAAAATGAAGCTTGGAGACTATTCAAGTCTCTAATTCCAGTAGCACAACAACTCGGCAAACGAGTTGTGATCGGATTTAGTGAAAAGATCGGAAAGAACAAAGATCTTGGAGTTATCGCGATGCAGGCTGCAGGTTTTGTTCGAGCTCACGAAGATAAATTAAGAACGGTATTCATTAAAGGAATATAAAGAAAATGTCGGGTATCACAAATTTTTTAATCGGCGGTAAACCAAAAGCGCCTCCTTCTGCTCGTAATTTCACGCCTATGACTGACGAAGAGTCGACGCGTTTACGCTCTATCGAAGATGGAATTCAGAATATTTATGATAGCCAATCAACACTTGATCAACAAGCTGATGGCGCTGTCGATATCACCGCTCTTTTCAAAGACCACCTTACACAATTTTTAACTTCGAATCAGGAAGCGACACCCACTCCTGAGCAGATTGCACAAGCTACTTCTTTCGTTGATGAGACTTTCTCGAAACCCGCTGAATTAGCTCTTGATCAATACACAACTCAATTCAACGATGCTGCTGCTGCTAAAGCAGCTGCTCTTGGTAGAAACCCAAATGCGGATCTCGCTACTCAACAAGCGATCGCTGGCGAAACAATGCGTAATCGAATGCAGTTTCAAGCTGAACGTGGCTCGCGCATTGCTCAACAAGCTCAGCAATTCAACGATGCTGGATTCAACCGAGGACTTGCAGGTCTTCAAGCAGGACAGGCAGGTTCTGGGTTTTTAAACAGCCTCGCACAACAAGCCTACAACAACAGGTTAGGTTTATTGAATGCGCAGACAGGATTGGCTGAACTTCAACAGCGAGATAGATCTGTCAGTTACCCAACTCCTCAACATTCGTCTGGCTTGTTAAGCAATATAAGCTCCATTCAAAATGGATTCAGTAACGTCGTTGCAGGTGGAAGCCAAAACTATAATACAGTCGCTGGTCTGATTGGAGGCGGTGGCACTGGTGGTGGAGGCGGTGGCGGCCTAGCTGGTGGAGCGTTATCATTTTTCTCTGATGTAGCTCTGAAAACTAACATCAAGGATGCTTCTGCAGACGTGATCGAGTTTGTGAAATCGATTAAACCAATTTCATTCAACTACTCAAACCCAGCCCATGGCGCTGGTGACTGGGTCGGAGTCACTGCACAAGATCTATCCATATCTGCTGCAGGCAAAACATTAGTTATCGATTCAGAAGAAGGAAAGAAAGTCGATTTAAGCAAGGCTGTATCTCTCCTGCTTGCGACTCAAGCGGTCCTTCTCAAACGAATTGAAGAACTCGAAAGCAAATAAATATGCCAACACTTCAAGGATTACTAGAAGCTGACAAACTTTTCAAATCGAGCATTGATCAACGTGGTGTCGAGCAGGCTAGTCAGATGATCAGCCAGCAGTTTGCGAACCAACAAGCTGATCGCACTGCTGAACAACAAGCCGCGATTGAAGCAGTTGATCTTTTTAAAGCCGGTGACACTAAAGGTGCTTACGCAAGACTCGCGTCAGCAAGCCCTTCGTTCGCTTCCAAGATCGCACCTCAGTTAGCTAAAATCGATCCTGAGCTGGCTAAGTCTCTTTCAGCTGCAAAACAAGAAGGGCAACTACAAGCTCAAACTAAGTTCGGCTCAAACCCTAATCAACTCAGCAAGATCCAAGCTGAACAAAACGCGGCAAAGGCAGAAGAATCACGTCAGAACAAAATTGCTGATCGTAATGATAACTGGGCAACTCAAGTCTGGGGCAAGGTCACTGTTAGCGTTCCGTTTAAAAACTTCCAAGAATTCAAAGTAAAACAGGATACTTTAGTTGAGGCTGCTACCAACCCATCTGCGTTTGGTGACATCGCTTCTGTGTTTGCCTTCATGAAAACATTAGATCCTGAATCTGTTGTTCGAGAGAGCGAATACGCTACTGCTCGAGAAGCAGGAAGCTTACTTGACCGTGCAAAGAACGCCGTTCAACAAGCTCAAAGCGGTAAACTGCTGAATGAATCTCAACGTTCTGACTTGGTTCGAATTTCAAAACACTTAGGTTCTGTTTACAAAGCTAATTACGATGATTATCTGAAACCCATCAAGCAACAAGCTGCTAAACGTGGTGTGGACCTGGACATGATCGATCCTTACAACGTCGATGAAAATAACCAACCCACGGTTAAACAACAACAGCAACAAAACGCCCCTCAAGCCTCTCCAAAAAGAGAGGCGCCTAAAGCGGGAACCGTCATGAACGGTTATCGGTTTAAGGGCGGTAACCCAGCAGACAAAAATAGCTGGGAAAAAGTGAAATAACAAATGTCGGGTCCGTGGGAACAGTTTCAAAATACTGATGCACCAGTAGAAGATGGTCCGTGGAATCAGTTCGTGCCTCAGAAGGTTGCGAACGGTCAAGCCAATCCCGCCGCACAGACACCACCATCTCCCACGCCATCCGAGTCAGCTCTGAGAGGGGCTGCTCAAGGTTCAACTTTCGGTTTTGGTGATGAGATTTCTGCCGCTATCGGAGCGTTACGTCCAACAGAAACGGATCAAGCGCTTGGACGTGGTTACACTGATCGATACGCAACTATTCGCGATCAGTTAAGAGCGGATAACGAGAAAGCTCAACAAGCAAATCCGATTACTTCCGCAGTTTCTGAAATCATTGCGAGTATACCTACAGCAATAGCAACCGGTGGAAGTGGTTCTGTCGGAGCTGCAGCTGCAAGTGGTGGTGCCTACGGCCTAGGCAAAAGTAACAAAGAGTCTGTTGGCCAGACCGTAAAAGACACAGCTTTATCAGCTGCCGTCTCTGGCGTAGCGGCAGGAGTTCTCAATAAAACTCTTTCAGCTGCAAAACAAAGCTTCAAAAGCGCTGGTTTGTCTGCACAAAACGTAGATGCGACGGCAGTAGATGAATGGGGCAATCTTCTTCAAGCAGCAAAGCCTCCTAGGATTTCCCGAGCTGGTGATGAAGTCCTTAAGATCAATTATGGTGTCGGATCAAAGGAAGCCATTGAAGTTGGTAGAGAGATGCAAGCGCATCTTAAGGACCCAATTGTTAAGGCTCAAATAACGACAGAACTTATTGAACAGCCTAAGAACATTCAAAATATTATTGGGAAAGTTCAAAGCCAGGCTGGAAAGGTCTATGACGAAACCATTGCTGGTATGGGCGATGTTCGCGGAGATGTAAGTTCCGTATTCGATAAAGCGCGAAAATCTGCTCAAGGTATCTACGAGAAAAGTGATGTCTCTGTTGAGAAGGTAAAGGGTGCTTTGATTTCTGAGATCGATAGTTTTGAAAGCGCTTTGGTTCAAAAGTATGGATCTCTCAATGATGTTCCTCTTCCTGAGCTAGCCGCACTTAAACAAGATCTTGGGAACTTAATCTTTAAAAAGAAGGCTTTCAAAAAGCCGGGATCTGATGAAGTCAATGGAGTAGCTCAAAAGTTCTGGGGTGATCTCACTGACACGGTAGCGAAAATCGATATCGAAAAAGGTACCGGTGGAAAACTGGCTGCTATCGATAAAGTATTCAAAGCTACTTATCGAATGGAAGATTCTATCCCATCAGGTGCTGACCTTTTAGGTTTAACTAATCCTAAAGGCGTTACAGCAGCCGCAAACTTTGACGACTTTCTTTCTAACTGGGCAGCAGTTCCTGCTGAAATCAGAAAAGTATACGGAGATGAACTTTCCACTTACTTGAAAGGCGATCTCGCCAAAGTCATTCAAAAAGCACAGATCATGCAAGCTGTAGATAAAGCATCTACACAAGGTATTAATGTATTCGGAGTATCTATTCCTCTGCCAAATCAAGCGGGACGAATAGATTACGCAAACCGATTAGGATCTCTTTTAGGACCTAAAAAACAAACCACTCCTTCGGGTCTTGAGGGCTTAAGCTCTGGACTACCAAAAGCACGTCGAATGGTAGCACCAGCTGTCGGAGCACTCACAACTCAATCAGAACCCCCGACGGGAAGAGGTTCTCTTGACGACCTCAATAATTAACTCACTAACAAAGGTTTTCTTTCTATTGATGGCAATTCTCGCGCCAATACAAGCTGTCATGGCTACAGTTGGCTTCTTAATCTTCGTCGATCTCGCTACTGGTATTTGGGCTGCTCTAAAGCGTAGCGAAAAAATCACGTCTGCAGCGATCCGTCGCACTCTCAGCAAAATGGTTATCTATCAAACTGCTGTGATCTCAGGTTTCTTAATTGAGCAATACATTCTCTCTAATGAACTACCGATCACCAAGGTTGTTGCTGGTTTTATAGGACTCGTAGAATTCAAGTCCATTTTAGAGAACGGCAACGTAATCCTTGGAACCAACATCTTTAAACTGCTTATAGCTAAACTAGGCAGTAAGAACGATCAACTCTGACCAGTCCTCCCTATCTCGGGTGGTAAAATTAGATATATGGTCTCTCTTCTACTCCCACTCTTAACCAACAAGCTGTTCTGGGCAATTGTCGTAAGCGCTTTAGGCGCAATTACGTTTTTCTGGAAAGGCTACTCTGCGGGGAAGAAGAACGTACTCGAGCAATCACGAGATGCTTTAGACAAACTGAAAGCAGACGTGAAGCAAACGGAAGCTAAAAACCAAGCTGACAACACCCAGAGAGAAAAAGATGTACAAGCTGTCAATCGCACTTCTGCTATCAGTGATCTTATCAGCATGTGGAATGCACTCAATAAAAAGGATCGAGATCCTAAAGCCTGATCGAGTTGAAAACGAGATCGTGGATTTCGAACTCTGCGAAAACAACAAAATTTGCACATCAGATGAAGGCTTCAAAAGTCTGATTCGAAATCGAATTAATACCGAAAGTTATATTAAACAGCTCGAGCGTCTTTTAGACACTCTAGCCGAACCGGTGGAGGCTAATTGAAAAATAAACTGAAAAAATTAATTAAAGCTGCAAAACCAAAGGTTAAGAAAGCTGCTTCCGTTTTGTGGAAACACCTACCCTTCATCCTTCTCGTTTGGCTCGTTTGCCGAGTTGAAATGCTTCACGCGAAACTTGATGCGTTGATTGTTTCGATTAATCAACTCGGTTATATGATCTGGCTCAACTTAGTTGCTGCCGCTGATCAGTTTCATGCTGCGATTGAATCCATCCTGAGTCTTTTCCGTGGAGACGGGGTCTAATCAACGCAAGCTTTTCCTGCTTGCGCTTCTTATCTTGTTAATCATCACAGCCCTTTCCGGCTGTGGTGGTACGCGAATACCACCCAAATCCAAAATCCCATGCACGACCCCGCTCCTATGTGAGGTGCCGAGGGAGCGGAGCCGTTTCTTATGGGTACCTCCTTTTTTGCGGGATGGGTCCTTTGCGAATGATTAAAGAATCAGAAATCATGAAGGGCCAGGCTTGCCCCAAAGATTATGCAGCAAATCTGCAAAAGTTGCTGAAGTCTTTGAACAAGTTTCGTTCTGCTTACGGGAAACCGATGATTGTGACCTCTGGTTATCGGTCACCTGAGCACAACCGCAAGATAGGCGGTGCAAAGAACTCGGCTCATCTTTCTTGTCAAGCTGCTGACTTCTCAGATCCAGATCGAAAACTGGCTGAGTTCTGTCTAAATAACGAAGCACTTCTTGAATCATGTGGTCTTTGGGTGGAACATCCTTCTTACACTCCGACATGGGTACATCTCCAAATCCGCCCCGTCTCACAACGCTATTTCAAGCCTTAGTCATCGTGTGATGGGTGAAGAATAAGTATTCTGAGCTTTGCCTGTGGCCTTTGTAACTTGATAGTTGAGAGAAGTATTTCAGCTGCGTTAGCATCGTCCATAAACTCTCCGTGATTTATGAGATTCCAAGGATCATTCTCAACGATTTGTTCTACTACTATGTAGGTCGTGTCCATATACATAATGATAGTTAACCACCGACGTCATTGGGGTTGAGCAAAGACGTCGATGGCTACCTTTTCCTCTCTTCCAACTTTTCCCCTCCCACTCCTTGCGATGAGGTTGTGCTGTTAGCTATTGCGCTGCTTTACCCTTGAGATCTGTTTTAAACATTTGTTCAATTTCGTCTCCACAAGATCCAACCGATTAGCCAGGGCCTTTATGTCGGTTACTCGAACCATCATGTACTCGTGACTGTCTGCGGATCTGAACTTGTAAGCTCTAGCGAGTCTTTCTTTTAGTCTTTGTGGGTCCATCATTCGCCTCGCAAATAAATATATATTTAAATAAATGGCAATATAACTTTAGTTTAATAAATAAAGACACTTTAGTTTTTTTTTGGATTTTATAGCTTGGCCGCTCTGGATAAGGATTCTGGTGTAGCGATGAAACCAGCGTAGTACTTTTCTACTACGGCAACGGTGTCTCCGAGAAAAGTAGCAACGTCGTAGATTGGAAGGCCCTTTGAAAGCCAGTAGACACTGTAGGAGTGTCGTAAGTCATGGAACGTGATCGCACGCCCTAAAGCTTTTTTGGAAGCGTGACGAACTTTCTTTGAGAAAGACATTTTTCGATGTTTTAAACGTTCCTCAATCGAGATCGCAATCCATTGCTTCATGTAACCTTCGTAACCCTTGATCATGAGAGCTACTCGAGGTTTACGGTTTTTTGTCTGACGAATAACTTTGTCGTAATCCGCTTGTTTATAAATAGCGAGCTCCCTGCCTGAAAGGGATTGGGGTTCCAGTGCAAACAATTCTCCAGCTCTGCAACCAGAACCGAACGCAGCTGCACAAAGCAGCTTCAGAAAGTCACTCTCTAAGTGTGTTAGAATTTTCTGAAATTCTTCTTCAGTAACAGACCGTACTTGATGAAACTCTTCTCTTGCCCGCTTCAGTTTCACATTTACTCGAAAGTGCCTAAGAATCTGATTCAGAGTAGAAATTATTTCTCGCTGTTTGTTGCCTGCGTAGTTTTTGTTCACAGCATTCTGAAGTTCACGACGGGAGGCAGAAAGTAGTGAATAGCTACCTACAGCATCAACTGCCCTGACCAGTCGATTCCATGCTGAATCGACATCAACTATTTCCCGGTCGGCGTACTCTTCTTCCCAATACTGATTGAGAAGTCTCTTATTCGCTTCGTTAAACAACACAGCTCGTTTTGGGGAAAGTTGATGGATGACGTCTTTACAAGCAAGTTGAGCTTCAATGAAAGTCAGCTTTCCTGAACGGAACAACTGATTAATTGAATCGATAGCCTCTGACCTGTAGACTCTGGTTTTGCCGTCAGGAAGACGTTCGATGAGAGAAAACTTAGCCGACTCGTTTTTTGCGGTTGGGCTCTTCAGGTAAATTGAACAACGTTCTAGGGTTTGTAAGATCCGAGGCATCTGCTAGTTTCTTGAGCTCAGTATATAGCAGACTTATAGATTTGAGGGGAGCGAAGCCAGAAGCTTCAAGCCTCATAGCTCTCCGTATTAGACGAGCATATCTCCAAGTGGTGAGATCTACTAAGGAATTGCCCAGAGGCGGAATCGAACCACCGACACGGAGATTTTCAGTCTCCTGCTCTACCGACTGAGCTATCTGGGCATCTTTACCGTTAACTTTGCTAACGGTTTTTCTAAATCGTTTAACGGTACTCGACATTTACTTCACTCTTAGCGCCTATAAAGCACTTTTAAATTACACACAAAAATTTTCAGTCCTCTGCTCTACCGGTCCATTGGTAAGAGCACCAAAACGGGCAGGCTTTATTCCTTATCGACTGTTGAGATACTGAAAGCCTCAGCCAGCATTTCCTGGCCCAAGGTTGTGAGCATGGTTTGAGCTATCCCGATGGATTCGAAATCAAGGCCGTAGGCAGCTACGTTTGGGATGCCGTTTTTGGGAGTGAAGATGACGGTTAAGGATCTAGTCTCCTCGTATTGAAGACGAGCAACTAAGTCCTTGAGCATATCGAGAGCCTCTTTGGAGAGGCGTTTAGAAGGGTCAAAATCGACTACTTTACCAGCCATACGACCGCCCCCATCAAAATTGAAACGCCAGAGGCGATATAGGCCGCTACTTTGTAGAACTGAATTTCAGAGCGAAAGTAGGCGATAGCATTGCTTAGGGATTGACGTGTTTCAAAGTCAGCCTTGCGCCCTTCTTGCTTTGCCTTCTCAATCTCATCGGCAAGTTGAGTTAATGTTTGATGAACGTAAGTATGCTGATCTCCAATAAAGGTGATCACGCTCCTGACTGAAGCGTCTAACTCACCCACCCTTTGCTGGATGGTTTGATTGACCTGTGACTTGTGATATTCGATCACTGCTGGATTAAGAAACTTACTATCCATTCGGGTTCCCCTCCTCTTTAAAGATTTTGATTAGGCGTGTGAGTGTCTCTTGAAAAAGTTCGAAACGTTCTTTGAGAACCTGACATTTTTCATGCATGTCCGTGTTCGGGGTAAGTCCGTAAGACCACCATTTGTTCTCAAGTTCGAAGAAGCGTGTCGCACAACATTGGATAACGAAGGCAACAAACATGTCATCGTTGCAACAACGCATGAACATATACATTAGAGCTGCGAAGCGATCTTCCGGAACGGTTTCGAAAGCCTGAAGCGCTTCTGCTTCATCAATAGATCGTTCGGCTTGGATCAAAAAACCTTCTAAGTTTTTTACTAGCTCTTTGTTGTCCCACGATCGGTAGTAAATGACTTTGCTGTCTTCGGGTTTCGTAGGATCAACGGGATCTAACTTTTCAGCTGCTTCTGCTAGGTCGACATAGGGAACACCAAGGATCGGCAAGCCTTTTGCCGAGCAGTTGCTAACTGTTGCTCTTTGACCAATGTAACCAAGCTCTTCTCCGTATTCTTTAGCCCACTGATAGTAAGTAATGTTGGTGACGACATCAGAGCCGTCATTGGCTTTCATCGTAAGAGTTGGGGCGTGTGTTCGCTTTGTTTGAAAATCCTCTAACGGGATGTAATTACCCCAGTCAGGATGACCGGTTCCGGAACAATGGGAACGATAGAGGCCATCTTTTTCTTCGTAGGTGCTATCAATGCCAACTAAGAAAATCTTTCGACAACCAAAGTAGTCTGCGAGACGGAAACCAAGATGAGAAGTAGACCCGCCGCATCTCAGAATTCCTTTTGGAAAGGATTTTTCAAAGTAAGCGTAGAAGCTATAGTTGCGGTAAACAATGCGGACCTGGCCGGGGTAAAGGTCAAGGACTTCGGGGTGTACCACTGGAAAAGCGACCAAGTCCGCACTGACTTCCTCGAGCCCTTCGAAGAAGGGTTTCTGATAGGAATTCAAACGTTCGATTGAGGTAACGAAATCAACCCTGATGCCTGCATTAACAAGAGGCTTCAACGCCGCATCAGCTGCAATTACGATGAAGCGATCATTGTATTTCTTAATCTTCTCTAGATTCTGATCAAGAGAGGGACCAGCCCCTACTACAAGGGCGGACATACCTTTATAGTGATCTTTCAACGTAGAAACTCCAGGAGCTGAAAGAAGCCAATCCTTGTTGCGAACAGTGACTTCAACTCCAAGAAGAGAGTCATCAAGATTGCCATGGTTGTGAAACACATGACTGCATGTTTCTCGATAAGCAGTTGCAAGTTGTTGATAAAAACCAGCTGCCTCTGGCAAACGCGCATCGATAACGTTCAAAATTTGTACGTTGAGCATTAAACTCGTGACGTGCTCAGGCTTCAAAGCACGGAACAAAGCAGGCTTAACTGAATCAACCGAGTGAAGAAGAAACCACTCTGCTTTCTCATAATTGATAATCTGGGTCAGATCTGCATTTTGAAAACAGAATGCAATGAACTCTGGATCGTTCTCGAAAATAAATAATCTAAAGTTCTCTCGTTGAACCGTTGAATCACTAAGAAGTGTTCCTAGGAAAACGGGATTTCCAATCCCCGTTAGCAGAATAACTCTCATCGGTGGTTTAGAAGGTGCTGCCGGAACTTCGATTTCATCTAACTGAAATAGAGGTGCTGGCTTACGGAGTGTTTCTTCTAACCGAGCTTTTTCGTAAGGATAGCGATTGAAAAAAGCTTTCAAGTTGGCTTCGAGAGTCGGATTAACATACGACTGTGGGACGACTAGATTAGACATTATTCCCTCCCCAGAGAATTGATTAAACTTTTAGGGATGCTTTCTTCTCTTTGCTGAGAAGATTTTCGCGAGCTCTGACTTCAGCTCCGCAGACCGCGCATGAGTAACGCTGATATTTGCCGACGCTAGTATAAGCGTGACCATTCTTTTGAAGACGTTTGCTACCACAACTGCATTGAGTCGCAATATCGTCAGAATAGACGTTGAAGTTGATTGATCTATCCCAAGGCTGAAGTTTTTCATAGAGCTCTTCGAGAGATAGAACGTCGTACTTGTTGTACTTTTCCATCTCTTTCCAGGCTTTCATATTGCCGTTGAGACATTCTTTCCAAAGATTGAAGCCAAAGAATTTGGCGTGTTGTTGCTTTTTAAACTTTTTACAAAGCTTATCTGTCATGTACTCAAGCTTGTTGCTCGTGAAGGCAAATCTTCGGCTTGCGATTTGTTTTGTATCAATATGCTTGTAGGAACTTGGAGGCTTCATTCCGTTAAGAATGAAGCGTGCGTTTAATTTCTTCTCGTCAAACGCTTTTCCATTCTGGGTTATAACAATGTCGGCTTCATCTAGAAGTTTCCAAATACCCTCAAGAATCTTTCGATCATCTTCAATATTTTTTGCGTTACGCTGATCCATATACATGATCTTTGAAGCTGGATCGCCTAACCACTTCGCTGCCCAAGCTAGAAGATGCCAATCACTTTTAATCTGATTAAGACCCACAGTTTGATCCCACAAGCCCCAGACGTTGGCCAGAATCGGTGCCGTCTCGATATCAAACACAAGAATTTTGGGTTTGTTGTTACTCACTTTTCGCTTCACCTTCGTCTTGTGATTTAATGAAATCCAAAAGATCAGAAGCTTTGATTGTTAGAATGTCGTACTCAGCTCCGATAACGATCGTTGCGCCGATAATATCGTTTAATAACACTCGTACCTGCGGGTGAGTGATTGGTTGCTCCGTTTTGGTTCTATCTAATTTGAGTTTCATTGACTCACCTCCCTTAAAAGCTTTTTAACTTCTTTTACTTTCCCCAACTCTCTAGCGATCTCTAACGCCCGATCCATTTCATCCTCGTAGATAG
>Ga0196971_1000439_pt1 | contig 31767 bp, 28 predicted proteins | sample S1v_1013CmetaG_FD_148660 | JGI IMG/M metagenome (GOLD analysis project Ga0196971, IMG submission 148660) | Soil microbial communities from Anza Borrego desert, Southern California, United States - S1+v_10-13C | ecosystem: Environmental > Terrestrial > Soil > Desert | place: USA: California...
GACATCCTCGGCGGCCCAGGCCACCTCTGTGGTCCAGAAGTTGGGCATCAAGCTGGACAGCCCGCCGGCTGCCACGAACCCTGCCGGCTACCGGAAGCAGTACACGGGTCAGGTGAAGATCAACCAGGAGATCAGCGAAAGCGAAGTCTCGGCCCTGCTGAACTACAACCACGTCTCCTACTGGGCGGTCAAGGACGCTCAGGTGAAGATCCATGGCGACGGCACCGTGGAAGCGGCCCTTGTGGTGAGGACAAGCGAGTTGACCATCCGGCGGGATGGCGACGTACCCACGGGCATCATGCGGTATCTGCCCGCGGTGCTGCCTGACCAGTTGCCGGTCTACGTCAAAGGGCGGCTGGATGTGGTAGGGCCGCAGCAAGTGAGTATGGACTTTCAGAGCATCCAGATTGGGCGGGTCAACGTTCCGAGCTCCGTGGTCAACGGTGACGCGGAGTCCCGCGCCACCCAGTACGTCAACGACCGGCTCCGGAACATCCCCGGCCTGTCGATTCAAGCGATCTCCTACCAGGACGGCAAGGTTCACTTCAAGGGCACGTGGCCCAAGGAGTTCCGGCGGATCCCAATTCAGTGAACGGAGGGGCCGCCATGGGGCGCGCACTGACCATTTTCGACAAGTTTATCGCCGGCAACTTCCTGGTTTGGGCCATGGTCATTCTCTTCGGGTATCGCTGGCGCCACCTGGAGTTCCACGTTTATGTGCTGCTGGTGCTCCTTCAGGCAGCCGGGATGTTCGCGGTCTGGGGGCTGCTGCGCCGCTTCGCCTTGCCGGTCTGGCTGCTGGTACTGCTTGAGGTGGCCATTCTCATGCATCTGGCAGGCGGCAGCCTCTTCGTTCAGGGCACCAGGCTCTATGACTGCTACGCGGTGGCCTCCCTTCCCCTGCCTTCCTGGCTGAGCCAGGCCACGCGGTACGACAAGCTCCTGCACGGCTACTTCGCTGCCGTGGGGCTGGTCGGGCTGCGGTGGCTCTGGCCCCGTCTCCAGTTGGGCCCGGCCGGGCGCCCATTCGCCGTGGTGCTCATGCTCCTCATCGTCATGGGGGTCTGCAGCCTCGTGGAGGTCACCGAGTACATCGGCACGAAAGTAGTGAGCCTTCCGGAGGTGGGCGGGTACGACAACAACCTGCAGGACCTGCTGGCCAACCTGGGCGGTGCGCTGGCCGCAGCCGGCGGTGTAGCCCTGCGGGACCGCTCGGTGCGGGCGCAGCCATGAGGACGGCCGCCGACGCCCGGGCCCCGACCCGCCGGCGCCCGCTGGCGCGGCCCATGCGGGCGGCTCTGCTGCTGCTGGCCCTGGTACTGGCCGCTCCCTTGCTGATCCCACCCGTGGGCGCTTTCCTGATGGCGTATCCGCCCGTGCGGGACCTCGGGCAACGGCCTGAGCCCCCCTATGAAGACGTCGCCTTCCCCAGTGCGGTGGACGGGGCGCTGCTCTCCGGCTGGTACCTGCCGGCCGCTGGGGACGGGGGGCGGTGCATCATCATCGTCCACGGGTTCCTCAACGACCGGCAGGTGCACGGGCGCGGGCTGCCCCTGGCCCTGGCGCTGCGCGCGCAGGGCTTCGACGTTCTGCTCTTCGACTTGCGCGGCCAGGGCCGGAGCGGTGGCGGAGCGTTTACCTTCGGGGCCCGTGAACAGTGGGATGTGGCGGGCGCCGTCCGCTTCGTGCGGGAACGGGGCGCCCGCCACATTGGGCTCCTGGGCTATAGCAGCGGTGCGTTTGCTTCCATACTGGCGGCGGCCGACGATCCCGGCATCGACGCCGTGGTCGCCGACTCGGCCCTGGCCGACCTCCACGCCTATCTGGAAGGGCAGGTCCTTGCCCGCAGCCACTTGGGCCCCTACTATGCCGAGTACGCGCTGACCTGGTACCGCTGGCTCACCCGGTCTGACGAGCGGGTCGTTCGTCCCGCAGCGGTCATCAGCCGGCTGGCGCCCCGCCCGGTGCTGCTGATTCACGGCATGGCCGACCGGGTTATTCCGGTGGCCGAGAGCCAGAAGCTCCTGGCTGCCGCCGAGGGGAACCCCCGGGCCGAGTTGTGGCTGGTTCCGGGTGGGCGCCACACGCACAGCTACGAAGCCGACCCCGCAGCCTACGTGGCCAGGGTGGTCAGGTTTTTGGCGGAGACGGTCACTTCGCGGTAATGGTGACCTCTGAAGTCTCCCCGTTCCATTCGGTGGTGGCCCCCAGTGCCTGGGCCACAAAGCGGACCGGCACCATGGTGCGACCGCCAACGATCTGCGGCGGAACGTCCAGAGGGACCACCTGCCCGTTCACCAGGGCCTCCTGCCGCCCGATCCACAGCTGAACCACGGTGCTGCCCTTGGTATAGGTCACCCGCTGCTCAGCCTGGTCCCAGCCGATCTCCGCACCGAGCTGCGCACCGATAAACCGGAGTGGCACCAGGGTGCGGCCATCCTGAACGAACGGGGCCACGTCGAGCGTCATGACCGCGTCGCCGACCCGCACCGTGGTAGAGTCGATTTTGAGAACGATCTTCACCGGCGCCGCGGCAACGGTTGGCTGGAGCGTGAGGACGAAGAGATCCTGGCTCTTGCCGTCAGCACTGACCAGCGGCAGCAGCACCCGCTTGCCGTACGCATCGGCAAGGGTCCAGTGATATACGTTGGACAATCCGGTTACCCCGAAGGACCAGCCGGAAGGCAGCCCCTTCTCCCCGGGTTTGAGCATGACGGCGGGGCCTTCCGGACGAACCACCCGCACCTCCTGCTCGTGGTTCGCCCAGATGGGCACCTCCACCAGACCGACCTTGCCGTCGTAGAAGGGGATGGTGAACACATCCCGGTGCTCGAGCATGACGGGCTCCCCGCCCGCCATGGGCCAGAAGGTGCTGGTGGAGGCGAAGGGATGCCGGGCCACCAGGTATTCGCCCGCAGCGGTAAACCGCGGGGATGAGCCGACTTTCAGGGTCTCGACCCGCTTCGGCAGACTGGCGCTCGAACCGAACTCCGCGGCGTGGAGATCGGTCGCCCAGTTGGAGTAAGTGCTGAAGGCCACCTTCGCCCCGGTCGGGCTGACCCAAGGCCCGGAGTACGAACCTTTAGGGTCGGCGTCGCCCACCACCTGAGCGGTCAGCGAGGAGTAGCCGGCGATCCGGCGGGCCTGCCCGGTGGCGATGTCCATTGCCACCAGGATTTCCTGGCTGGCATTCTCGGCGCAGCCTTCCGCGACAAAGAGAATGGTGCTGCCGTCGCCACTGACGGCATAGTAGCCTTCGCCCACAGACTTTGCCCCGCCGTAGGCGGAGGCCGCGCGGAATCCCATGCCCGGGGGGTAGGCCTCTGCCACGTACTTCTGCTTGCCGCTGCGCGTGTCTACGGCGACCCAGCCATAGAGCCAGCCGCCGTCGAAGTACTCGATGCCCTCCACGACCACTACGTCGCCCTTCGCAGAGAGTTGGATGTGATGGCTGCGGAGGGTGATATGGTAGAAGCTGTCGCTGGGGGTGTACTTGGGGCCTTGTAGTCCATTTACGTAGTCAGTCTGTCCGTCCGTGACAAGCAGCGATTTGGGTGAGGCCGAGCCGTCGGCAGGGGCCACCAGCAGCACGTCGGCGTTGCCCTCGCCGGCCTGGAACCAGGCGACTGTGGAGCCATCCGCACTTATGACCGCGCCGTCCTTGAGCCGGCCATCGCTGGTGATGCGGATGACGGAACCGAGCTGCCGCCCCACGTCGGGTTCTGCCCCGTAAGCAGGAACTGAAAGCAGGACCGTGCAGAAGATCAGGATGATGCCAAGTGAGCGTCGTCTCAGCACGCGAAGGCCTCCTTTGCGGTTGACCGTGGCCGGCTGCGGCTGAGTTGAGTGTAGCCAATCCCCGCTCTCGCACGGTACTACCCCTGCGGGGAGTTTCGCACTGACTCCGGCGCTACCGTCGTTTGATGTCAGACGATCTCTCTTACCTGTCCGGATTTCTTGCGGTCCGCACGAGCAGGAAAGCTTGCCGCCAACGACCAAATCTCCCGTGCATTCAGCCTAGCCAGACCACCACATTGTTGGGGGTGTCATCATGCAACGGTTCGCTGCCCTTGCGCTCTGTCTCTTCACCTTACTTGCCGTCATGTCTCCATCGTCCCGCTCCAGTGCCGCCGGCGGCGTCGGCGTCGAGTATACGGTCAAGGTCACTCCGCCTGAGCCTACCGCCGCGATGGCATTCACAGCGGTATACCGGGGCGCGACATCGCCGCTCCAGCTTTCCATCGGGCTGCCGCGCTGGAGCCTTTCCCTGGACCTCATCGGAGAGCTGCGCTTCTCCACGCTCTCCGGACAGCCCCTGACCTACAGCAAGGTCGATGCCCGGACCGTCAGCGTGGCGGTGCCTGCGGACGGGACCGTGGTCGCATATTGGCAGTTGGACCTGACCCGGGCCCAGGACCGGGGCAAGAAGGTGGAGTCATTCGGCGGGAAGCTGTCCGGCTTTGAAGCCCTGCTGGTGCCTGAGAATCAGGAAGTGTCGTCAGCCAGGATCAAGTTCGATCTGCCCAAGCCGTGGACGCTCGTCTCCCCCTACCCGCAGCAGGGCGAGTGGAACGTGATCACGCCGTTGACCTTCGCCGACCTGCGGCTGGAGACCCGGGCGGGCGGCTGGTACTTCGGGGTGGTGGAGTTTGACCAGACAAAGACCTACCCGGACGGCTTCAAGGTGCGGGTGGTGGGATTCAAGGGCCAGCCCTACCGGCATTGGGATGCGACGATGACCACCACGCCCCTGGAGGAGGCCCTGAAGGTCGCCGACGTCTACCACGCCGCGGCGATGCACATGAAGGCCATCATGGGCGAGTACCCGTACAGCGAGCATCTGATCGTCGGGCCGAGCTTCTGGCAGGCGGGCGGCACCCATATCCGCGAACAGATGCGCGGCGTGTCGGAAGCGGAGTACATCTACCACCACGTGATCCATTCCTACCTGGCCGTGGACCCGACGCGAATGCTCTTTGACGGCGCCTTCTACGGCGCCCTGCGGGAGGGCTACCCCACCTGGGCCGAATCGATCCACACCGCCAAGGTGACGGGGGACCGCTTTTGGCGCGGGATGCTCTACGAGCGCAAGTTCCACTACCTGCGGGGGCAGCAGTTCGGCAATCTGAAGCAGAACGCGGCCCAGTACGTCACCAGCCCCATCCAGGTGACGATGATGGACCGGGAGATTCGGCGGGCCACCGCCGGCAAGAAGACGATCGATGACCTGATGGCGGCGCTCTGGAAGCGCTACAACGGGCCAAATCAGGTCAATGTCAACGACGAGCAGGTGCTCGCCGTTCTGGCGGACCTGACCGGGCAGGACTGGCACCGCTTCTACGAGCAGTACATCATGCGGAGTGACAACCTCGACCTCTCCGCGCTGGATGCCGTTTCGGCTGACTGGCCGGCCTGGGTGAAGGCCACCTCCGACTACTGGTACGACGGCCATCCCTCCATGTACATCCTGGACATGGAACTGGTGGGATCCGCCGGGAACCAGGACTTCGGGGTCCGCTGGCAGCCCCGGGAGTGGGCCCTTTACCAGTTTGTGAAGGAGGCCCGCCGGCTCCGGGATATCAGCCAAGCCGACCTCACCGAGGCAGATGTGATCGCGGCACTTCACGCCGTGACGGGCAGGGAGCACAAGGACTTCTTCACCTTCTACCGGGGCCAGGGCCTTACGGTGGATGTGTCCGACATCAGCGCCTTCGTGCGCATGCCCCTGTACCGGGAGGACGGGGCGGACACCGCCGCCCGGCTGCTGCCGGATCGCTGGGCGCTGGGCGGGGAGACGGCCTTGACCCTTGAGTTCGTCGACCCGGCCTTCGCATCGGCGGCGGAGGTACTGCTTCAGGTGACGGCCATCGACCCGCCCCGAAGCTTTCCGATGCCGGATCTGATCTCCGGACCCGACGCTGCCTTTGCCTTCGAGATGCTTGATGGGAACGGCGGGCAGTGGGGGACCATCGACCAGTACTTCTGGCGCCTGAGGCCGCGGCGGGCAGATGGCAAGACCGTCGCCAGCTTCACCGTCCACATGCCCGCGGACGCCGGGCTGCTGACCTACCGGGTCTTTGCCCGGTCCGACACGGGTCAGCCCCTGGTCGAAGGCGGCCTCACGGTCAAGTACCAGCAGCGCCCCGCATCCCCGGCACCGGTGCCTGAACCCGGCCCGGCGGACCGGCCCATCTCTGTCACGCTCAACGGCCAGCCCATTCTCTTCGATGTGGCCCCGGCCCTGGTCAGCGGTCGACTGCTCGTGCCGGTCCGGGCGCTGGGCGAGGCGCTGGGGGCCAAGGTCTTCTGGGACGAGGCGTCCCAGACGGTGCTCCTGACCCGCGATCAGACTGTGATTCACCTCACCCTGGGCCAGGCCGAGGCCGAGGTCTCCGGCCAGATGGTCCAGCTAGATGTGCCGGCAGAGCGACGGGGCGGACGGGTGCTGGTGCCCCTGCGCTTCATCGCTGAGACCTTCAAGCTGACCGTCCAGTGGGATACTGCCACCCAGACGGCCATTCTCAACAGTTGACTCCCCCAGCCGGCTCTCAGCCTGGTGCCCGGCATGCCAGGCGTTTGCTGCGTGAGGCCAACGCCACGGGCATGGGCACCAAGGGCAGGCTGGTGGGATTGACGCCGATCGCCTGAGGTACGACACTCGTATGACCGTGCTCGGATGCCGGCAGTGCGCGCCCGTGGACTGTGGTCGTGGCCGCCCAGGAGGTTGCTTGCCTGCCAGGACCCTGACCACCGGCCACGACCACAGGGAGCGGGTGCAACGGAGGGACAAATGGGGGAGTGGCCATCTGGTCACTCCCCCCGGCTATGTTTGGTCTTAAGCAAACAGATCGGAAGAGAGGTACCGCTCCCCCCCATCCGGGGCGATGGTGAGCACCCGCTGGTCAGGCCGCATGGAGCGGGCGGCCTTGAGGGCCACATGGAGCGCCGCTGCCCCCGATGCCCCCAGCAGCAGTCCTTCCTTCCGCGCAATCAGGCGGGCCATCTCCTGCGCCTCGGCATCGGTCACGTGGCAAATCTGGTCGTAGACCTGCCGGTTCAGAACGGCGGGAATGAATCCCGGACCCGTGCCGGGGATCTTGTGGGGACCAGGGCGCCCGCCGGCCAGCACCGGTGAAGCGGCCGGCTCCACCACATAGATCTTCAGCTCTGGCAGGTGCTGTTTCAGAACCTCGCCAGCCCCTGTTACCGTGCCGCCGGTTCCCGCAGTCAACACAAACAGGTCCAGCTTGCCCTCCATCTGCTCCAGAATCTCCAGAGCGGTGGTTGTGCGGTGGGCGTCCGGGTTGGCGTCGTTCTCAAACTGCTGTGGAATGAAGGAACCAGGCGTTCCTTCGGCCAGCTCGCGCGCTTTGTCGATGGCGCCCTGCATCCGCTGCCCCGAGGGCGTCAGGTGCACTTCGGCTCCGTAGGCGCGGAGGATCTTCACCCGCTCGGCGGTGGCGTTATCCGGCATGGTAATGATGCAGCGATAGCCCCGCACCGCGCAGACCATGGCCAGACCGATGCCGGTGTTGCCGGAGGTTGGCTCAATCACCGTGGAGACGCCGGGGAGCAGCAGCCCGGCGGCCTCGGCCGCCCGAATCATGTTGGCCGCCGGCCGATCCTTTACCGAACCCCCGGGGTTGCGTAACTCCAGCTTCACCCAGACCTCGGCCCCGCCAGCATGCGGCAGGCGGTTCAGCCGGACCACCGGCGTCTGGCCGATCATGTCCAACACAGAATGGTAGCGCATGGCAACCTCCCAAGTCTTAAATTCCGATATGATTACCTGATTTTAGTTCAGGGACGGGCGGCTGTCAACGGCTGTTTGCGTTCTTATCTCTCTTTGCTCCGCCCGTGAATTTCCCATGTTGACAGCAGCTGCCACAGCAGGCTACTATGGATCAAAGCTGAATTGGAGTATTTCCGATCAGATTACTAAGAATTAGGGGCGTGACGAACATGAATGCGTCGTTCCGGTGGATAACGTCTGCACTCCTTGCTTCCCTGTTGCTCCTGACCGCCTGCAGCACAACGCAGAAAGCCAAAACGCCTGCTGCGCCGCCTGAGAACAAGTCTGCTGTCCCCGTTGTCCGCAAATCCCTGAAGGTGGGATACCTGAACGTGATGGATGACGCCCAGGCCATGCTCGCGAAAGACGGCGGCTATTACGACAAGCAGGGGCTCGATGTGGAGTTGATCCAGTTCGCAAGCGGCACCGACCTGATCAAGGCGATGGTGGGCGGGAAGCTGAACGCCGGCGTATTGGGCTTCACTAACGCCGTTACGTGGGCCAACCAGGGAGCCGACCTCAAAATTGTGGGCGGCGCGCAGATGGGCTACCACTCGATTCTGGTCCGCAAGGGCAGCGGCATCAAGTCGGTGGCTGACCTCAAGGGGAAGCGTCTGGCCTCGCAGAAGGCGGGTTCCACTGCTGACATCGTGCTGAATGGCGTTGTTCTGCCCCAGGCGGGGCTGTCCCGCAAGGACCTGACCATGGTCTATGTGGAGCCGCCGCAAGCGGTACAGTCGCTGGCAGCCGGACAGGTCGATGCAGCCTTCGTCTTTGAGCCCTACGAGCAGATCGCCAAGGCCACGGTTGACGTGGAGACGATCTATGAGGTCGGCAAGGTCTGGCCCTTCCCCTGCATGGTCGTCATTACCACCGGCAAGGACCTCATCGACGACCGGGAGGTGATCGACCGACTGCTGAATGCGCAAAAGCAGGCCATGGAGCTCATGCAGAAGCAGCCGGCCGAGGCTGCCAAGCTGCTGGTCAAGCGGTTCATCGCCGAAGAGGAGCTCACGGGCGCTGCCGGCAAGGTACCGGCCCTCTCTGTGGTCCAGAAAGCCATTGAAACGCAGATGTTCCACTGGGACATCAACGCGGCTGAGGTCAAGCGCATGGAGGAGATTGTGGCCATTATGGTGGAGCAGGGCATTCTGAAGCAGAAGGTCGAGGTGGCCCCTCTGCTCGACCTGACCTGGCAGAAGAACCAGAAGCACTAGGCGAAATCGGGTCAAGGAGTGAGTCCTGTGAAGGGCCGGTGGCACGGTCGTATCGCGTACCTGGCTGCAGTGGGCTCGGTTCTGCTGGTCTGGCAGGTGGCGTCTCTGTTTCTGCCCCGTTTCCTGCTGCCCGGCATACCCGACACCGTGCTGCGGCTGGTGCGGACCCTCGCCACGGCGGACTTCCTTGATCAGGTGGGTCAGAGCTTCGTCCGGCTGGGCATCGGTTATCCCATCGGCGTGGTGCTCGGGGCCTTCCTCGGGCTGCTGGCCGGGCTCTCCCGCAGCTTCGGCCTGTACCTGCGGAGCCTCGTCTCCCTCGTGCAGTCCGTTCCGCCGATTACCTGGGTCCCCTTCCTGATCATTTTGTTCGACTTTGGCAACGTGCCCGTGGTCATTGTGGTGGCCATGGCGACCTTCTTCCCCATGGCACTGGCCGTTCTCAACGGCACCGAGGGGGTCCGCCGGACGCACGTGGAGCTGGCCCAGGTAATGGGCGCCTCCCCCTGGCAGGTGCTGACCAAGGTGTATGCCCCGGAAACGGTACCTGCGGCGGTTACAGGTGCGCAGGTCTCCTTTGGAAACGCTTACCGGACACTCATCGCCGCGGAAATGGTCAGCGGGAGCAGCAAGGGTCTTGGCTGGGCCATTAGCTATGCAGGGGAGACCGCTGACATGGCGGGGGTGCTGGCAGGCATTGTGGTGGTAGGTGCCTCAGCAGCGCTGATGGATAATCTCGTGCTGGAGCGGGTGAAGCAGCGCCTCCTGCACTGGCGCACGGTGGGAGGTGAAGGGCGTGTCTGACGGAATCCGGGTGGCCGGCGTCGCCAAATGGTTTGGGAGTCTTCAGGTTCTCGATGATGTCTCCCTTGCCATTCCCGCCGGAGAGTTTGCGGCCATTGTGGGGCCTTCCGGCTGCGGGAAGTCCACGCTACTGCGAATGTGCGCAGGTCTGGAACGGCCTGATCAGGGGCAGGTGCTTTACCAGGGCAAGCCCGTGGACCGGCCGGGCCCTGACCGGACCCTCATGTTCCAGGAGCATGCGCTGTACCCATGGCGTACGGTGGAAGAGAACGTGGGTTTCGGCCTTGAGCTGGCGGGGCGCCCGGCGGCAGAACGCCGGGAGCGTGTGGCCGGTGCCCTGAGTCTGGTGGGCCTGCGGGGCTTTGAGCGATATTACCCGGGCCAGCTGTCCGGCGGCATGCGGCAGCGGGCGTCGGTCGCCCGTGCGCTGGTGATGAATCCGGATGTGCTCTTGCTCGATGAACCCTACGGCGCGCTGGATGCGATCACCCGTGCCGCCATGCAGGACGAGCTGCTCGCCCTGTGGGAAGGTTCCGGCCGCACCACGCTGCTGATCACGCACGATATGGAGGAGGCCGTCTATCTGGCGGACAGGGTCTTCGTTATGAGCTACCGGCCCGGGCAGATCCTGCGGGAGATCGTTGTGGACCTACCCCGCCCGCGGCGGCGGAGCGACCCGCGGTTTGTGCGGCTTCGGGAGGAGCTGCTGCAGTCGCTGCATGACACCACGGTGGGACCTTGAAGGCGGTCGAACGGACCGACGGTAGACCCGAGTCGATAGGGCGAGGCGGTCGCTTTCCCTAACGCTCCGGAGCCTCGCCTGCTTGCCGTCGGACCCCGCCATTGGGTATATTCTTAATAGGTTGATGTTTTACGGAGGAAGGCGGGCAACTTGACCCTTGACCTTCTGGTCCTTGCCGTGATGAGTGTCGTCATTGTGTTCCGTACGGCTTTCCTGGCAGCGGGAGGTGTGCTTCTGATCGCCACATGGCTGTGGCACCCATACGAAGGGGATCGGCGACCCCATCGCATCCGGTCGGTCCTTCAGAGAGTAAGCTGGGTGCTCATCGTCATCGGAGTGATTGGCTTCCTCCTCTCCCTTGGGGTGCGTGCCGACTATCCCAGAGGCTAAGGCGGGGTTCCTCGTGGAGTGACACCATGCGGGCACATCTGCGCGCCGAGTGGCTCCGTCCCTCCTGGACGGCCTACATGTCAGCGGGCAAGGAAGCCAGGGTGCGCCTGCAGTTCAGCCGGAGCGGCGAGGAAACCCGCTCCCTTCTTGTCGATGGCATTGGCCTGAGGTTCACGCGGTGAGGAGAGTGCCCGGAGGCGCACATGTGCTGCCGTCGTGGGAGTGCTTCAAATACGGCCCGCGACGACCTTTATGGTCTCCGACCGAGAGACCAGTGACCCGTTGAAGACCAGACGCCGGACGCCCTGCGATGGGGCGTCCGGCGTTTGCGCGAGTACTACAGAGGTTGTGCTGCCCGACCCTGCCGCATCTTCAGGATCTTCACGGCCACCTGAAGGCTGAGCCGGCTCTCCCCGCTAGACAGGTCAAGGCCGGTCAGGGCTTCAATGCGGCGGATACGGTAGCGGAGGGTGTTGTAGTGGATGAACAGCTCCCTGGCAGCCTGCCTGAGGTTCCCGTTGGTGTTCAGTGCGGTCTCCAGCGTCTCCAGCAGGCCCGGCTCGGCCACCAGCTCCGCGAGAATATCTTCGCAGAAGTCTTCCAGCTCCCGCCGGTCCCCGTATTCGGCCAGAATGCGGTATACCCCCAGGTCGTCAAAGTGGACAACGGAATTCGGTCCTCTGACCAGCGCGCCCACCTCCAGCGCCCGCACAGCCTGCCGGTAGCCCCGGCCGAGCTGCAGAATGTCGTCCACCGGACGGCCGATGCCCGCTGAAACAGGCGACCCGCTGCCCGCAGCCAGCTCCTGCACCAGACGGGCCGTGGCGCTCAGGGCCGTCTGTCGTGCAAGAGCCCGGTCCGTGCCCGCAGTCACCCGGAGCAGGACGAGGATGCGGCTGCCCATTTCGACCACCACCGAGCCCGGCGCGTGGGCGCCTGCAGCCGTGTGTGCCAGAGTCCGCAGGCGGCGGACAAGGCGGGCGAGGCCTCGGGGACCGGGAGCGGCAGGGAGCATGCTCTGCAGTTGCCCAACCTGGACCAGCACCGGCGCAAACGTGCCGGACAAGTCCCAGCCAAAGAGTTCTCCCCGGGCCAGGGCGGCCGCCCGCGAATCGATTCGACCCTGAACCAGGTCTTCCACGGCGCTTATCTGAAAGCGCCGCTCCACCTCGGCGACGGCCCGCTGTTTGGAGATCTCCAGGGCCACCACCAGGCCGGCCTGCTCCACGGTCGTGATCTCACAGTTCACGGCGGCGCCCGGTACCTGCCAGACCAATATGTAGGCGTAGTGCTCCCCCGCGACGGTAACTGTGTGCACCAGAACCCGCTCTCGCTCCCCGATCAGGCTCGTCTCAGGCCGAGGGTCATGGCACGCCGGCTGGGGCCCGTCTGGTCCAACACGGGCGCGGGGAAGGAGTATACGCTGGCCGACCCCTGGCACAGCCGGGAACACAGCGTTGTCGACCTGGGTGAAGACGAGTTCACCATAGGTCGCCCACACCCCATGATCGACGCCACGCTGCGTAACGACCGCCTTCTGAAGGAGGCGGCAGACCCTGCGGTAGCTGTGATTCTCTTCGATGTGATCCTGGGGGTGGGCGCCCACGCCGACCCTGCCGGCGCCATCGCGGCAGCCCTGCGGGAGGCCCGTGCCGTCGTCCGATGGCCCATTACCTTTGTGGCCTCCGTCTGTGGGACGGACCGGGATCCCCAGCCCTACTCGGCCCAGGTGGAGCACCTGACGCGTGCTGGGGTGCTGGTGCTGCCGTCGAACGCGGCTGCCGCTGAGGTTGCGGCACAGATTGCGCAGCGCTGCTCGGAAGGGAGGCAGAACTGATGGCCGGCGCAAAGAACATCCTGTCGGCGCCCCCGCAGGTGGTCAACATCGGGCTGGAGCAGTTCGCCGTGGGCTTGGGGGGCTTCGCTCCCGGTGTGGTTCACGTGGACTGGCGGCCGCCAGCCCATGGGGACCCGGAGCTGATTGACGCCCTGGATCATTTGGCCCCCTGGGCCGACCAGATCAGCGCGGCCAACCGGGAAGCCGTACACCGCATGATTGAGTCCCAGCCGGTCTGGATCGGCGTTGGCTCAGCCGGCGATGTGATCCCCGGCATGACGCCCACCACCGTGCTTCACTCCGGCCCCCCCGTTACCTGGGAGCAGATGAGCGGCTGCCAGCGGGGCGGGGTGATCGCTGCGCTGATATTCGAGGGATTCGCCCGCGATGCGGACGAGGCCGTCGCCGTAGCGGCTTCGGGAAAGATCACGTTTTCGCCGTGCCATCACCACGGGGCCGTGGGACCCATGTCGGGCGTGATCTCCGCCTCCATGCCCGTGCTGGTGGCAGAGAACCGGGTCAACGGACGGAAGGCCTACAGCATCTTTAACGGCGAAGGGCGGCAGTCCAGCCACACCATGGGGCTGTTTGGCCCACCCGCTCAGGAGATGCTCCGTTGGCTGCGGGACACGCTTGCGCCGGCCCTTAGCCGGGCCGTCAGCCCGGAGAACCCCATCGACCTGAAAGGCATCACGGCCCGGGCCCTTCAAATGGGGGACGAGTGCCACAACCGCCACGTGGCCTCCACCTCTCTGCTCACACGGCAGCTTCTGCCCCGCCTGGCGCGGGCGGAGGTCAGCCCAGCCCACCTGGCCGAAATCGGCGAGTTCCTCATTCGTTCTTCCTGAACTTCTCCATGGCCGCCTGCAAGCTCATGGCTGACAGTGCGGGCGGCATACCCGGCTCCACCCTGGTCACTGCCATGGCGCGCAACGGGACCGAAGCCGGCATCCGCATCAGCGGCCTCGGCGACCGGTGGTTCACGGCGCCGGCTCCGTTCGTGAAGGGTATGTACTTCCCAGGCCGCTCCGCCGATGACGCCAACCGGGACATTGGCGACAGCGCCATTACAGAAACCTGCGGCATAGGCGCATTCGCCATGGCCGCTGCTCCTGCAATGACGCAGTTGGTCGGCGGCACGGTGACCGAAGCGATTGGCATGACGGCCCGGATGCGTGAGATCACGGTGGCCGAGAACCGGCACTACACCATTCCGCACCTGGACTTCCGGGGAACGCCCACCGGCATTGATGTCCGCATGGTGGTGGAAACGGGGATCACGCCGCTGATCGACACCGCCATCGCTCACCGCGAACCGGGCGGTGGCATGGTCGGCGCAGGCATTACCACGGTACCGTTCGCTTGCTTTGCTCAGGCGCTCAAGGCATTCACAGCTGAGTTCCGGTAGGGAGCCCCGCACACTCGCGACAGGAGGAGAGAACGTGAAGGAGAACAGTGTACGCCTTTGGGTGCACGGCGACTGGAACGCATTCTTCGGCCTCTTTACGAACATCATCGCCAACATTCTCGTGGCTGCAGGGCTCCTGACTTTCGTGGTGAAGATACCGGCAAACGTGGTCTACGGCGAGATCGTGCCGGCCATGGGCATCGCCATTTTCGCCGGCAACCTGTACTATGCGTACATGGCCTGGCGTAAAGCAAAGCGGGAGGGGCTGACCACAGCCACGGCTCTCCCGTACGGCCCCAGCGTCGGCCACCTGTTCGTGGTGACGTTCCTCATCATCTTCCCGGTCTTCCGGGCCACCAACAACCCCAACCTGGCGTGGCAGGTAGGGGCCGCCTGGTGCGCCGTCGAGTCCATTACCGAGGCCGTGGGCTCCCTCGTCGGTGACTGGGTCCGGCGCCATACCCCGCGGGCGGCCATGCTGGCCGTCATGGCCGGTATCGCCATCACGCTGATCGCCATGACCCCCGTGTTCCGCACCTGGGAGATGCCGTATATCGGCTTCGTGAGCCTCGCTTTCGTGCTGGTAGCCTGGGTGGGCCGGCCTCAGCTTCGCCTTCCCGGGCATTAACCTGTCGTGGGAAGGGTTCAGGCAGCTGGCGCCGTATCTGGTCACCGCCATTCCCCTGGGCATCGGCGGTTTCCTGAACACCATGGACAACGTGGAGAGTGCGTCGGCGGCTGGCGACGACTACGACACCCGTGAGGCCATGCTGGCTGACGCAGGTGGCAGTTTCCTGGGCGCCGTGTTCGGCAGCCCGTTCGCGACGGGCGTCTACGTGGGCCATCCCGGCTGGAAGGCCATGGGTGCGGGCCTTGGCTATGCCGCTGCGAGCGGCGTCGGCGTCCTGCTGGTCTGCCTCCTCGGCATCGTGCCGATGTTCCAGTCGATCATCCCCCTGGTGGCCATCTATCCGATTCTGATTTACATCGGTCTTATCATGGGGGCCCAGGCCTTCCAGGCCGTTCCCACGAGCCATGCGCCAGCGGTGATCATGGCCCTGATTCCTTGGCTCGCCTCCTGGGGCAAGGGCCTTGTGGACAATACGCTGACGGCAGCCGGCACCAACCTTGCCAAGGTAGGTTACGCCACGCTTGCCGGCAACAACGTGCTGTACCGCAGCATGGAACTGCTCGACCAGGGAGCCCTGCTTACCAGCATGATGCTGGGCGCCATTACTGCCTTCGTGGTGGACCAGAAGTACAGGCATGCCGCCGTGGTCTCGGTGCTTGGCGCAATCCTGGCCTTCGTTGGGCTGACGCACTCCCCGAAGCTGGCCTGGAACGCCGCTCCTGCCTTCGTCATCGCCTACCTGTTCCTGGCTGTGATCATCTACGGGCTGGGACAGAGCAAGACCGCTATGGGCAGCAAGGAAGTGGAGTTCAAGCAGTCGGCTGACTAGCACGTATCACGCAAGCGAACAGGGACGCCCGGTGGCCGCCGGGCGTCCCTCTCGATGGAAAGGGGGCAATAGGCCATGCTGACCGTTGCGGCGAAAACAGCCGGCGCAGATGCCTGGGGCTACCTGTTTGGTAAGCCGAGCGGGCCAGGTCCTGTGCTGGCGATCTACCGCCGGTCTTTGCTCTGGCTGGCTGCCCCGGACCGCCCCCTTACGCTGGCCGCCGACTCCGGGGTGCGCGGCCCCCTCACGGTGGAAGTGGCGGCGCCGGCGGACTGGCTCCACGTCGTCGCTCCAGGCATGGAGGTCCAGGCAGATGGGAACAGCCTTCGCGTGGGACCGTCCCTGACAGTCGACTTGTCACAGATGATCCTGCACGACCCGCCCCTTGCATCACTCACGTTTCAGCAGGCCACAGCTCTTGCGCACGCGCTCGCCGGCGCCCTGCCGACCGGCGAGGGCCTGGCTGGGTGGGCAGAGGCGGCCTTGCCTCACAAGGTCTCGCTGGAGACGGGCCTCCGCCAAAGCTTGGCGGACGTGGCAGCGGCAGGCGTAAAGGGGCTGGTCGGGCTGGGGCCCGGCCTCACACCTTCCGGGGATGACTTCCTCGCCGGGGTACTGGCTGCCCTGCAGTCGCTGGGTCCCGCCTGCGCTGCCGATGCGGCCCTGCTCAGCGCGTCTCTGGCCGCTGAACTGGGCAGGACGACGCTGGTCGCCCGCCGCATGCTGTTCTGGGCCATGCAGGGCCGTTACGGCGAATCGGTCCGGTCGGTCTTTGAGGCGGCGTCCCGGTCGGAGAGCAGTTTGGCGGCTCCCATCGCAGGGCTGCTGGCCACCGGGGCTACTTCCGGCGCCGACACGGCTGCGGGCATCCGCTTCGGGCTGAGCTTGGAGCTGGAGCGCGTGTTACGGGTGCCGGGCACATAGGATGACCCAGGAGAAGCGCAGGGAGCGGATGGGATGGCCACAGAGCTCGCCGGACGCCCAGCAAGGGTAGTCCGGCGATTGGTTTGTGCAGCGGCCGGCGCGACGTTTTCGCCCTGGCCGCCTTTAGTCCTCCGCAAGGCACCCGCTTTGTCACGTTGCCGCCGTCGAACGATGATCGCTATCCAGCATGTTGATGCAGAAGGCGCTGCGCCGACCGACAGCGAAGAATGCTCGTCGAAGATCCGAACTGGGGGCAGCGACGTGTATACATTGGCCGATCTGCTCAAAGAAGCTTCTGACCACCGACTGACACACCTGATGAGCCGGCACGGCATCGCCGGGGCAGCCCTGACCCGTGAACAAATGCAGGGACGGATCGCCAATCGGCTGGCGGACCCGTCCTACCTGCGGTCGCGCCTGAAAGAGCTTTCGCACTCCCACCTCCTCGCTCTCCGCTTCGCCATTGTCCATGGCGGATGGTACCGCACCCAGCAGGCCACCGCAGACGTGCTGGGCAAGCAAGCCGAATCGCTGGCGGATGACCTGCGAACCCTCGGGTTCATGGGCAGCAGCGCTGTCCCCGTAGAGGTCATGCGCGCAGCTGTGCGGCTATGGGCAGAAAGCCTGATCTGGCCCGGCGGGCCGCCGAAGGGCGTGGCCGCACCGGACCCGACGGGTCCGGGGGCCATGCGCGACCTGTTCGCCATGCTTGCCATGGCTGGGCGGAAAGGGTTGCCCCTGACCCAGCAGCAGTCGCTCTTCCGGAAAGCGGCGGAGGAACTGCTGCGCTCGATGGAAGGCGGCGCGACACCGCGCAATGATTTGCTGCTGAACACCATCATCGAGTACGCGAGCGCCCGGGGGCTGATTGGGGTTGCCGTCTACGACCGCACGGGCACCAAGGCAAAGATGGGCTTGGCCCCTACGGCCCTCGTGGAGACCTGGACCCGGCTGCCGTGGAGTGCCATTTGGGCCGACATGGCGAGCTATTCCATCGACTCCTTGCGGACCGGATTTGCGGGCTGGTCCGTGGCTTTGCAGACGCTGGCACTGGCCCCCGCCGGCGCCTGGCTCTCCGCCGACGACTGGATGGACTCGCTCGACAGTCTGGCGGGTGCGCGCGACTGGCCCCCCCTTCACGGCGGGGCTCTGGAGATCTTTCTGAGCGGCCTGGAGGAACTTCAGCTTGTCCAACTGCATGAACGGTCGTCAGGGTCGGCGCTGGTGCGGGCCACTCCGGCCCTGAGCGCCATTCTGGCCGGGAGTCTGCCCGTTCTGCCAGCTCCTACGGAGCACTTTGTGGTTCAGCCAACCTTCGCGATTGTGGCGCCCAAGACCCTGTCCCCGGCCGTGCTGTACCGGCTGGAACAGCTCACCGAGGACCGCTGCGCCGATGGGGCGCTGCAGTACACGCTGTCCTTCGGCAGCCTGCGGCCGGCGATTGAGGGCAGGGAGAAGCCGGAGGAGATCATTGGCTTCTTTGAAGCGCACAGCCAGACGCCGCTGGCCTCCAACGTCCTGGCAGAGTTGCGCAGCTGGACAAGCAAGGGGACGCAGGCAAGGTTCGAGTCGGCCATGCTGCTGCGCCTCTCGGATCCACACACTGCCGCCATGCTGATGGCTGACAAGAAGATCCAGGGGGCGGTGCTGTCGGCGGTCTCTCCCACGGATCTGATCGTAGATGCCGGTTCCGTGGAGAAGATTCGCAAGCGTTTGGTAGAGCTGGGACTGGTAACGAACCCTGGCGTCGGGACGCCCGGAGCCCCGCCGAGTCCTGAGGCGTCATTCCCGGTAATCGCCACCCTCACGGAGAAGCCCCAGCGGCTATGTACGCCGGCCGCGTCGGTCGATCGCTGGTTCGGTGGGCCGCTGCAGCTTACTGCGCCCACCGCTGCCACTGCGGCCCCTGACACCGCCTCGCCCGTCAAAGCGAAGGATCAACCGGCTGTGCGGAGCAGGGTACCCGCCAACCAGGCGGAGTGTGCCGCCTGGCTTCGAGCCCATGCGGCGGCCCGGGAAACGGTGCGGATTGGGTACGACAGCGAGGGCAACGTAAAGGAGTATACGGTACGTCCGGAGCGAGTGTTGGGCGACCGGCTCGTGGGCTTCTGCGAAGAGGCCGGTGGCGACCGCACCTTCAAGCTGGCCCGCATCAGCTCGGTCGAGGTGGCGAGCGGGCCGAGGGCGTAGTGCTTCATACACAGCTGACGACGACCTTCGGCCCGCGCCAGCGTATGGCCGTCAAAGCAGGAGTTCGACCGCCTCGGTGCGTTCCCAGCCAATCGTCACCGTGAGGGGCCCGAAGCGCCGTCCACCATGCTCCACCATGATGGTGTATTCCCCAGCGGGACCGGCAAAGGCCGCTGTTCCCATCTCATCAGCCGTGGTGTCGCCCCCGCCCTTCCAGTCCTCGATCAGCGCCTTCAGGGTGAGGTAGGCCGGCTTCGGCCGGTAATCCGCCGTCATGAGGCCCCCATCCTTAATGAAGGCGTCCTCATCGGTGATGTTCCACCAGGTGATCTCCCGAGTCAGCGGCTTGCTGTAGCACATGGTGTAGAAGCACCGAATCCACTCGGCCTGGCGCTCAGGCGTCCACGGGCCGTGCCATTCCCCGATGCGGGGTCCGTCCGGGGCCGGATGACTGGATGGAACGGAGACCTCGCTTATGTTTACCGGTTTCCCCGCCAGGCTGTAATGGTCAATCAGGTCGGCCAGGTCTAGCAGATGCCGCACCGGGAATCCGCCCTGGAACAGGCGGCTCTGCATGTACCCGCCGTAGTAGCCGAGCTGAATGCCGATCGCATTATACTCCACGCCAGCGGCATCCAGGTCGTCGAAAAACTCGCAGGGCATGCGCTCGTAGCCTTGCTCCCGAATGTCGGGGCTCACCGATTCGGCAAAGAGGCAGCAGTTATTGACTTCGATCGGCCCCGTGCTGCCCCCGTCCCGAATGCCGGCGCTGCTCTGCCTGACCAGTTCCACCGTCTCCGCCAGCGTCAGGTTCGGCGCATTGGTGTGCGAGAGCATGGGCTCGTTTATGGCCTGGAACCCGAAAACCCAGTCGCGGAAATAAGCTACCAGGGCCCGCTGCTGCTCGTAGACCGCGCTTTGCACCCCGGCGACGTCCAAGTCGTATAACCAGCCCGGCGTAAAGGCATTCCACTGATCTGGGTACCGGCCGTGCCATGGCCAGACGTGAATATGCCCCTTCAGCCGGAAACCGACCTCCCGGAGGGCCGCGGCTGGCAGCCGCGCGTTGACCTCAGCGTCTCGGCGATGGCCGCGCTCCGGCTCGTGCATGCTCCACAGGAGCGGCAGCGGCAGCAGGTTGATGCCCAGGTCTTTGATCGCCGCCCACATGGTTCCGCCCAGCGGCTCCCTGTCAATGGGGTGAGAGCGCGGATTGACAAACACGCCGAAGTTGTAGGCGTGCTCAGTCTGCACCACCTGCACCCGGGCCCCCGCCGCAGGTGTACCGTCGGGCTGAAGGAGTCGAAGAGTCCGGGGAATTCGCCGGTGGCGCACCAGATCCTGGTCCGCCTTCTGAAGGACCAGCTCCTCCATCGCCCAGAGTGCAGCCGACAGGGCCGCATCGGCGTGGACAGAACGGCGGGTCCTGGCGTCCACATAGCTGGTGTCGCTGCGATCAGGCAGCGGTACCGCCTCCATGGCGTGCAGCGCTGCCCGGGCCGCTGCGTAGTTGTCACGCGCCTTCTGCCCTAGATCGTACCCTTCTGCTTCGGTCGGGGACCAGACCGCTTCCATTCGCCCGCAGGCAGACCGTGCCAGATCCTCATTCAGCCATAGTTCAGCCGTTCCGTCGGGAGACAGCGTGAAACCGTCCAGCGCCGGGCCTACGCACAGGCCACGGCCTCCGTTGTCGGCATGGCAGACCAGTGTGCCGAAACCGTCGGCAGGCCAGAGCACCTGCAGCCGGGATGTCTGTCCCGGCGGCAGGTACAGCCACGGTTCACCGTCACCGCTCTGCCAACGGAACGCGCCGGGCGCCACCTTTCCCGCCTGATCGAAGAACCAGATCGGGCCGATTGGGCGCTCACCCTCCGCGGGCGGGCTTCCGAGGAGGGCACCGCCGACACACACCTTGACGGCCACAGGGATACAGGCTCGGAGGGCTATCTCAACATGAGTCTCCGCCGGCCGCGGCGAGCCGGGTACCCGCCACAGACGCGGAAGCGTCCTCACCTTCCCAGCAGGACCCTCCCAGTCAGGCCCGGTCGCCTTCAGCATGACAATCCCGCCGCCGGACAGGGCAAAGCGCCCCTCGCCGTCGGTTACGGTGGTGTCGATCCGCTCCCGAGCCGCGCCCAAGGCTTCCACTTTCGCACCAGCAATACTCCGGGCGTCAGGCCCCCGCACCAGCCCCTCCACCTTCATCTGGCACCCTCCCCTTCTGTTCTGCATCGACGTGGCAAGGGTCCCCTCACCCCCACTGCCATGTCCAACACCAGGCGAGGCTTCGCCGTTTCGTTACGGAATCCTTCTGATTATTACATAAAAAGGCCGGGGCGTTGCGCGCCCCGGCCTCACCTGGTGCACTCGGCCGTGGTTCAGTCTCGCCCGCGCTCCGCTCCCCTGCGCGTCAGCCTGCGCCTACCGATACGCAGGGAGCCAGTCACCATGTGCGGCGATCAGATCATCGACCAGCGATGTGATCTGCTGGAGGTCCAGCTCGGCCGCAGTGTGCGGATCCATCATGGCCGCGTGGTAGACGTGCTCCCGCTTGCCCGTGAGGGCAGCCTCGACGGTCAGTGACTGGACGTTGATGCTCATCTGCATGACCGCCGCCAGCTGGGGCGGAACGGCCCCGATGTGGGTCGGCTGCACGCCGTTGCGGTCCACCAGGCAAGGCACCTCGACGATGCAGTCCTGCGGCAGGTTGGTGATCAGCCCGTGATTCGGCACGTTGCCGTAGACCACCCGGGGAATACCGGTCTCCTGACTGTGGATGATGAGCGAGCCATACTCGTTGGACCGATGTACCTCGATGGGGCCATCGCTCTCCAGCGCCTTGCGCTGCCGCTCCCAGCCGGCAATCTGGTTCTCGCAGCGCCGCGGATACTCGTCCAGGGGAACGTTGAAGCGGTCAATCAGGTCGGGGCGGTCCCGCTTGATGAACCAGGGCACATACTCGCTGAAGTGTTCGCTGGACTCGGTTACGAAGTGGCCCAGCCGCCGGAAGATCTCGTAGCGCACCCGGTTGTCAGCCGGCACCCGGCCTTCGTCGATGACCCGCTGAATCAAGGGCCGGAGATCCTGCCCCTGGCGCTCGAACTTGAGATAGAAGGCGACATGGTTAATGCCCGCGCACACATAATCGATTTCGTCATACGGCACGCCGATGTTGCGGGCCAGCAGCTCTGCCGTTCCCTGAACGCTGTGGCAGAGCCCGACGGTCTTGATCTTGGTGGCCCGGTTGATGGCCCAGCAGTTGATCGCCATGGGGTTGACGTACTGTAGGAAGGTGACGTTGGGGCACAGTTCCTCCATGTCGCGGCACATATCGAGCAGCACCGGGATTGTGCGCAGCCCCCGCATGATGCCGCCGATGCCCAGCGTATCGGCAATCGTCTGGCGCAGGCCATACTTCTTGGGCACTTCGAAATCGGTGGCGGTACAGGGCTGATAACCGCCCACCTGAATCATGCAGATGGCGTAATCGGCGCCGTCAAGGGCCCGCCGGCGGTCTGTGGTGCTCTCAATGATCGGGTGAGCGCCCACCGCTTCAGCCACCTTGCGGGCCACAATCGCCGACGTCGACAGCCGCTCGGCGTCAATATCGAACAGGCTGATGGTGGAGTTCGCCAGTTCTGGGAACCCTAGAATGTCGCCGAGAAGGTTCTGGGCGAACACGGTACTGCCGGCACCGATGAACGTGATCTTCGCCACAAGGAGTCACTCCTTTACCATGTCGCGCATTCTTCGCAACGCTGCCTGCTGGTCCGGGAAGGCATTGCGGTTGCTGCTGGAGACCACAACGCCAGCGTACGCGTTCGCAAAGTCGAGCCGGCGCTCCATTGGCCAGCCCCGGCGGCGGGCCCATAAGTATGCAATGTCAAAGGAATCGCCGGCGCCAATGGTGTCGGCTGCGGTGACCGGCAGGGCGGCCCGCTCGGTGCGGACGCCGCCGGCCTGAGCCGTGGCGCCTGCGCCGCCTCGTTTGACCACCACTTCCGGGCAGTACTGCGCCACCGCCTCCAGCCCGGCTTCCCACGATGCGGCCCCCGTGAGGCCCAGGAGTTCTGCCTCGTTGGGCAGATAGAGATCCACCAGCCCGAGGAGGTCAAATGTGGCCCGCCGGGTGTCATCCGGCCATCCGGCCGGATCCCAGCTGGGGTCGAACACCACCAGTTGGCCACGGTTGCGGGCATCTCTGGCGATCTGCACCGCCTCCGCCGGCCCCAGCCGGGGCAGCAGGTAGCTGCCGCAGATCACCACTTCCGCGCAGTCTGCCAGAACGCGCTCCCGAGAACGGTAGACCGCCAGGTCCAGCCGGTCATGGGCGCCATTGAACGAGATGATCCCGCGCCTGCCTTCCTGGCCTACCACCACAATACCCATGGGGGTGCGCTCGCCGGGAAGGACGGCGATGCCGTCCGTGGGAATCCCGCGGCGCGTGAGGTCTGACAGGAGCGCGGCACCCGTCTGGTCGTCACCGATGGCACTGATGATGCGGGGTTCCAGACAAAGACTGCTGGCGGCCAGGGCCATGTAGCCGGCGGTGCCTGCCGTCCACAGGTTAGCGCCCCCGGCCACGACCTCCTCGTCCCAGGCGGGCATATGCGGGACCGGCCCCGCGACCAGGTCCGCGTTGAAGTTGCCCACAATGCCAATTGGCCTTACTTCCGCCCTCAAATCAGGACCACCCGGTTGAGATTGGCCGGCTGGTCGGGGTTGCGACCGAGCGCCAGGGCTCGTCTCAGGCCCAGCAACTGGAGGAACGGCAGGTAGAGCAGGCCGCGGCTGCGGTCACTCAGGCCGTCGCCCAGCGGCAGCGTGTGGTCGGCCTCCAGATTTGCAGTTGGATGCCCCACGGCGACGACCCGCCCGCCGCATCGCTTGATGTCGGCGACCAGTGCGCCGGAGTACTCCGCTCCCTGTTCCCGGCACAGCAGCACGACCGCCGTGCCCGGCTTGACGATGGAGATGGGTCCGTGGCGGAACTCCAGGGGACTGTAAGCCTCGGCCGGGACCTGCGTCATCTCCTTCAGCTTGAGCATGCCTTCGTAGGCCAGGCCGAGGTAGCTGCCCATGCCCAGGAAGATGAACTGGTCGTACCGCAGATCCTGCCCCAGCTCTGCGGCCAGCAGCGCACCGCTGGCCAGCGCCTCGGGAGCCAGCCCGGGGAGCTTGTCCAGCTCCGCCATGAGATCCTGGTCGCCGGCGACAACCGCTGCCATGGCCCAGGCGGTCAGGAGCAGCGTGGTGAAAGAGCAGGTCATCACGACGCTCTGGTCATCGGCCCAGGGCAACGTAACGGTCAGATCACCCACCCGCCCCAGCGCCGAGTCTTCCCGTGCCGTCAGCGCCACCACCGATCCGAATCCCCGTTCCTTATAGAAACGGGCAGCCTTCACCGTCTCACTGCTCTCGCCCGACCGGGAAAGTGCCACCAGCACCCCGCGGTGGTTCGGCCCCAGCACTTCGTCTGCAACCACAAACAGCTCCGATCCCGGCACGGCCAGTGCCGGGACGCCCACGACTGCCTCGTACACGCGCGCAGCCGCGAGGGCCAGGTAGTACGAGGTTCCGCATCCGCAAAAGACCACCGGCGATTTGGCCATGATCTGGCGAATCGCTTCCTGCCGCTGCCGCACGACGCTCAGGGCGCCGGCCCAGGCTTCAGGCTGAGAATAAATCTCTCGGCCGCACACCGTTGACATGATTACGTTGCTGGTCAACTCCAATGCTTCTCTCCCTCCACGCTTTCGTGACGCAGGGCTCACACGTGCAGACCGGGCACCAGTCGGCACACATTTTCGCCATAGACCTTGCGAAGCACCTCATCGGGCAGATACATCCCGTAGATGCACCAGCGGCCCTGGCCCTGGCGGCCGTCGGGCGAGTAATTGAAGAACTCGTCGTCGGTCTCCAGGAAGCGGTAGTAGGTGCGGTACACATCGACCGTGGGCGGGAACGCATCGATTCCCATAATGATGCGGTCCTGGAACTCCAGGAAGAAACGCCGGGCCGAGTAGGGTTGGCGGCCGATCTCCGCGATGCGGGCGGCGATATCCACATGATAGTTGGGGCATTCGCGCAGCATGTCACCGACGAAGGTCAGGTTCTCGGGGTAGCACCCGACGTGGCAGCCGATGATTGTCGTCTTCGGATGGCGCCGGACGGTCTCCCGCAGATCCTCCGCGATCTGCATAAAGGGCGGGAACTGGGGTCCGTAGAAGTGCCAGTCGGGGTGCGCCTGGAGCTCTTCGTACCGCTCGTTGTTGGCGTCCAGCGGGTCGAAGAAGGCCACGGGGTCTCCCACGTGGATGGCAACCGGAACGCCCAGTTCGGCGGCCTTCTCAAAGACCGGGTCCAGCCGGCGGTCATTGAGGCGCAGCAGGCGTCCGTCGGAGTCTTTCAGCTCCGTGCCCAGGGCCTTCCATAGCTTGATGCCCTGGGCGCCGATCTTCACGCACTCTTCAAGGCGGGCGGCCATTTTCGGCCCGAAGTTCGGCTCCGCGAGCGTCCGGTAGTCTGGGAAGGTGAAGAGCGCAAAGCGGTCGGGGTAGGGCTCCTTGAACTTCTTGACCGTGACAGCCAGATCAGCGACCGGGTCACGACCTACGCCACCCACATCGACCGAGACATAGGCGCGCACATGGGCCCCGTCCATAATATCGAGCAACTGCTCCGCTTCATCGACGATGAACCTGCCCCCCATATAGAGGTGGTTATGGCCGTCGATCACGGGGAAACGAGGCGTATGGACCTCCGTCTCCTTCACTACCATTCGGCAACGAGGCCGAAACTCGCTGAGGAGCAGGCTGTTTCGGGACATGATGATCACCTCTTCCTGTCTGGTTCGGCTCGTCAGTGGCTCTTAGCCCTTGGAGCCGGTAAGCGCGATGCCTTCAATGAACTGCTTTTGCAGGAAGCCGAACAGCAGCAGCATGGGCCAGACGGCCAGTACCGCGCCGGCCATCAGGATGGGATAGTTCGTCCCGTACTGGCCCTGAAGGGAGGCCAGGCCTGCTGACAGCGTCATCTTCGCCGGCGAGTCGTTGACGATCATGGGCCACATGAAGTCGTTCCAGGACCAGACCGCCACATAGATACCCAGCGCCACCATGGCTGACCTGGCCAGGGGCAGGGCAATATGCCAGTAGATCTGGAGCGGATTGGCCCCATCGATGCGAGCCGCCTCTTCAACGTCTCTGGGCAAGGTTAGGAAGAACTGCCGCAGCAGGAAGGTGCCAAATGCGCTGAACAGCCCCGGCACAATGAGTGCCGTGACCGAGTTAAGCCAGCCGGCCCACTTCATGATCATGTACTGGGGCAGCAGGTAGACCTGCCCTGGCACCATCAGCAGCGAGAGGGTCAGAATGAAGAGCACGTCACGCCCCGGGTACCGCAGCCGTGCGAAGGAGTACCCGGCCAGCGAACAGAGCAAGATCTGTCCGGCCGTCTTGGCCATGGTGGCGATGGTCGTGTTGAGATAGAACTGAACGAAGGGCAGGGTTCCTACCGCATCCGCATAGTTGCTCCACTTCAGAGGCCAGGGAACCAATATCGGCGGAACCTGTGTCGACTGCCCCATCGTCTTCAGCGATGTCAAGACCATCCATAGGAATGGCCCGACCATACAGACCGCTCCGAGGACAAGCACCAGATGAATGGCTGTCCGTGCTGCAATGGGCCGCTTCATGCCTGTCCCTCCCTACTCATAGTGGACCCAGCGCCGCTGCAACTTCATCTGAACCATGGTCAGCAGCAGGGTTACCAGGAACAAGAACAGAACAATGGCAGCGCCGTATCCCTTCTCATTGTGAAGGAACGCCTTCTGGTAAAAGAGATAGCTGACCGACTCGGTGCTCTGGATGGACAGGCTGTCACGCCCGATCATGATGAAGATCAGTTCGAAGACCTGGAAGGCGCCAATCAACCCCATGATCGAGAGGAAGAAGATCGTCGGAGTCAGCAGGGGCAGCGTGATGCGGAAGAACTGCGTCATGGGTCCGGCCCCGTCGATCGACGCGGCCTCGTAGTAGGTTGACGAGATTCCCTTCAGGCCGGACAGCAGTACGACCATGTCGTAGCCGATGCGCGCCCAAACGCCCACCATAATCACGGAGATTAGGGCCACCTTGGGGTCAGAGATCCACCTGGGACCGTGGATGCCGATCAAGCTCAGCAAGTAGTTGATCAGGCCGTAGTCGGCGTTGAACAGCCACTTCCAGGTCATGGCAATGGCCACAGGCAGCGTGATGACGGGCAGGAAATAGAGCATGCGATAGATACCCACGCCACGGATCTTCTGGTTGAGGAGCGTCGCCACGATGATGGAGAGCGAAATGCTGACCGGTACCACCACCAACGTATACACGACTGTGTTGCGCACAGCCCCCCAGAACTCGGTATCGGCAATGAGCCTGCGGTAGTTGGCGAGGCCGGCCCAGGCGGAGTCCCCAAAGGCGCCCCACTCCGTGAAGCTGTAGTAGACGGTGAGCACAACAGGGATCGCGTGCAGAATAATGAGGCCGATCGTGTTCGGTGCGATCATGAGATAGCCCCACAGGGCTTCAGATCGGGCCGCCGGGTTCCCGCGTTTGAGGGTCCGGTTCGTACCCAAGATGCTCGTTTGTGCCATGAGGTCGGTTCGCCTCCGGTCTGGAAGTGGAGTCTGACTGGGACTCTAGGCTCCTCAGGCCAGGAAAGGCCGCCGGCCTCGCACGCAGGCGGGGCCGGCCGGCCATCTGCGGGGCTACTTCTTGGCGAGCACTTCGTTCATGGCCTTGGCCACGTTCTTGGCGGCCTCTTCGACGGTGATCTCACCCGCCCAGGCCTTGGTGAAGTATGTGACGTGGGCCGTGCGCCACTTCTCGGAGTTCATGGTGGCGGGCAGGGCCACGCCATACTGGGCCATATCGAGGAAGACCTTGAGGTTGAACTGGGGAGCGGACTGCACCCACATGTCCTGTGTGCCGGTGTAGGCCGGGATGACCGTGCCGGTCTTGGCCTGGATCTCGGCTGCTTCCTTGCCGCCCAGATACTTCACGAACTCCCATGCTTCGTTGGGGTGCTTGGTCTTGGCCGCCGTCACGTTGCCAAGGCCATGAATCATGACAGCCCGCTTCTTTCCCTTGGGGAGGACAGTCACGTTGACCTTATCCTTCGTGTACTCGTTCTCCTTGAACTCCCTGACCATCCAGGAGCCGGCGAAGTACATGGCCACCTTGCCGGATTCGAACAGCTGGGCAGGCGCCGTGTCGGTCATCTGAGCCAGGGTGGGCGAGGAGCCGTCCTTGATCAGGTCGACCCAGAACTGGATGCCTGCAACAGTCTCGGGCTTGTCATAGCCGGACGTGGCCTTGTCGGGCGAGAGGACATAACCGCCGTTCTGGTAGATGGTGTTCCAAATGCTGGTCTGGTCGCCCAACTCCGCTGCGATGCCCCAGATGCCCTTGCTGGTGTCCGTCAGCTTCTTGGCAACCTCCCGCAGCTTGGCCCAGTCCCAGGTGTCGTCGGGATATGGCAGCTTCGCTGCGTCAAAGAGCTGCTTGTTGTACCACAGGCCGATGGTGTCGAAATCCTTCGGTAGGCCGTAAACCTGGCCGTTGTAGCTGTACGTTTCTACCAGGTCTTTCGGGTACTTGCTCATATCGACTCCGTCTGCTTTGACCCGGTCGGCGTAGGACATGAGCTGCTTGTTAGCGGCATAGAGCGGGAAGTTCATGGCATTCATCCAGAACACGTCGGGGAGGGTATTGCCGGTCGCCGCCGTCTGCAGCTTCGTCCAGTACTGATCCCACGGGGTCACTTCGACGTTGACCGTAATGTTGCTGTGGGTCTTTTGGAACTCCTTGGCAATGGTCTCCAGCGCCGGCTGCTGATTCTTGTCCCAAATCATCATGCGGAGGGTGACCGGTTCAGACGACTTGGCCGATGAAGATGCGGGCTCTTTCGTCGACGATCCGGTGCCGGAACAACCGACTACAGCGAAAGAGATCAAAGCGAGGACCAGTGCGATCAGTTTTCTGGCTGTCATGGTGCGAGGGCCTCCTCTGTGCAGATATGGTGCCTGTCCGGTCACGAATGTTGATCTCTTTAGCAGCCCATGCGCTTTTCTTAATCATCTGCACGTCTCGAATTGGACAAATGAACTGCGAATCCCTTCATTTTGCCGACAATATTGTTCATTTGGTCATCAGGAATCATGCCGGTTGTCAAAAAGTAGGCCATTTGAACCGTCGCGTCAGTCATTGTCATGGTCCGTAATGCCTAAATAGACAATTCGACCGTGCATTTGGACGGAAATGGTGATATGTTACGGGTATTGGCGCGATCATGAATGGGGGGCAGCACCATGTTGCCGACTGGACGCCGGTCAGCGATTCTGGATTATCTCCTGCAGCATGAGGGGGCCAGCGTATCTACTTTGAGCACCGTGGTCGGCTGCAGTGAAGCTTGTATCCGCCGGGACCTCCGCAAACTGGAGGAAGATCAGCTAATCCGCCGTGTGCACGGCGGGGCCTCGGCCAACGTCCCGCCTACCGGGCTGCCGGTGGCTGCCAAAATGGAACGGCAGGCGGAGGAAAAGCAGCGCATCGGACGTGCTGCGGCTGCCCTCGTGGAAGATGGCGATGTGATCTGCTTCAGCGGTGGTACCACCACCCGGGCGATCGGCAAGTTCCTCAATGACCGTCGGGGCCTGACAGCCGTTACCAACGCCCTGAACATCGCCGTGGATCTCAGCTCACTGCCGGGCGCACGGGTCCTGGTTACGGGCGGCGAGCTGCATCCCAAGAGTCTGGAACTGGCGGGCCCTCTGGCTGAGCGCGTGCTCCCGGGAGTATACGTAAGGAAGTTGTTCCTGGGCGTAGACGGCTTCAGTGCAACCCATGGCTTGAGCACCCACTGGGAGGTGGAGGCCGCCGTAAACCGCCTGATGGTAGAACGGGCGGAGCGCGTGATCGTCGTGGCCGATCACACCAAGCTGAACCGCGTGGCCTTCGCACACATCGCGCCGGCTGAGCGCGCAAACATGCTAGTTACCGATACGGGCGCCGATCCCGCGACTGTCCAGCAGATCAGGGCCCTCGGTATTGAAGTGATTCTGGTCTGACTACGCCCGTTGGGCGAGCCTCTGGTAAAAAAGGGAACGAGCCGGAGCTGCAATAGCGCTCCGGCCCTTGTTTTTGGGGTTGTCGAGTGAGCGGTTTGCCATCGCAGGCGGCATGAGCGGACAGTCCCTCCCGGGCAGGAAGCTGCCGAAATCGGGTGCACGGCGTGCGCTCGCCGGATCGTATTCTCCCCTGCCTCAGACAGGCCGAGATATCGTACCTTGCCCTGTCGAACCAAGTCCGCCATCGCACCGAACACCTCTTCGACCGGTACGGCCGGATCAACCCGATGCTGATAGAGCAGGTCAATGTACTCGGTGCCAAGCCTGCGTAGTGATCCTTCAACTGCTTCCCGGATGTGCTCCGGCTGGCTATTCAGACCCAAGTTCTTGCCATCCTCGATCCGAAAGCCAGACTTCGTAGCGATCACCACACGGTCGCGCCGCCCCTTCAGGGCGCGTCCTACCAGTTCCTCGTTGACGAAGGGGCCGTAGACCTCGGCGGTGTCAAAAAACGTGACGCCAAGGTCAATCGCGCGGTGAATCGTGGCGATCGATTCCTCATCGTTCGGAACGCCGTAGGACTGGCTCATCCCCATACAGCCGAGGCCAACTGCCGATACCTCAAGCCCCTGCCGGCCGAGCTTCCTTGTCGGAAACATAATACATTCTCCTTTCAAGCGGGCGGAGCCCGCCTCACTGATCCGTAGAGTCACCACCGTTGCGGCGCGTCAGGGCTCCGGACAGCTACAACGACACCCGGCAGATCTCGGCGACATCCTCCCACGGCAGCGGCCGGAACGTGCCGATGTCGCCGTGCGGCGCGGCCTTCGCCGCCATCGCCGGGATCATTCCAAGTCAACAGGGCTACGATATTTGACGCCGTTGTTCGTGCCCTGTAGGCGTGATAAAGTCATAACAGTGGGATTAGAACGGCTCTAAGTCAATTGGGGGGATACTGTGTATACAGTCAAGCAAGTCGCCGAGAAGATGGGAATCTCAGCACATACTTTACGTTTTTATGATAATGAGCGGCTATTCCCTCATGTCTCCCGCGATACCGTTGACATCATCATCGCACTCTCTGGATTCGGATCGAAGCGCCGGCCTAAAGCCCGAAGACTGGGTGCGGCACATAGGGCGCTTTGAGGAACTGCCAGGCGTACATCGAGGAAGCCCCTATGTAGCGCGCCTTTCCGGCTTTCACGACGTCATGAAGCGCTTCCATCGTCTCTTCGATGGGCGTTGTGCTGTCCCATTTGTGAATTTGATACAAGTCGACGTAGTCAGTGCCCAGCCGTTTCAGACTGTTGTCAATCTCGGCCATGATTGCCTTGCGGGAGAGGCCTCCCCGATCAAGAAGGCGGGCGCCGTTGGGCCCTGGTCGCAGGCGAAAGTAGACCTTGGTGGCGATTACGACATCTTCGCGGCGGGCGAAATCTTTTAGCGCGCGCCCCACTATCTCGCTTGAACCACCGGAAGGGCCGGCTCTGCGCCTCGTCCAGCGTCCACATCCACGGATGGGATCCGTCTGGAGTCCCATAGCTCATACACCCGAGGCAGATTCGCGAAACCTCCAAGCCGGTACGGCCAAGTTTTACATAGTCCATCGTCATCGCGGCAAGGCGCTGTATTAAGGTCACTATAGGATATTAGAGCGGCTCTACGTCAACAGGATGTTTGAAGTTTTCACCGCTCGATCGGGAGTTCGCCCGTTCTTGAGCACCCCAGTCCTGGCATGGTTGCTCTGGGAGCTTCATGAAAAGGTAGCCGTCTGTTAGCGCCGACGCTATCTGGCGATCGCCATCGATCATATGTACAGGAATGTTTTTGGTCGGGAGGGAATTCTCTGGAATCCCTCTCGTTTCTGTTTGAGGGAAATAGGAAGAACCC
>Ga0196971_1000440_pt1 | contig 31673 bp, 26 predicted proteins | sample S1v_1013CmetaG_FD_148660 | JGI IMG/M metagenome (GOLD analysis project Ga0196971, IMG submission 148660) | Soil microbial communities from Anza Borrego desert, Southern California, United States - S1+v_10-13C | ecosystem: Environmental > Terrestrial > Soil > Desert | place: USA: California...
ACTGCCACGAGCCGTGCGGTAAGCCGCTGGTCGCCCAGATGAGCACACCCGAACTCTGTCGCTGCCCAGACCTGCGTGTGGTCAGCCTCCTCCAGACCGTGGAGATCGAACACCGCAATCTCCTCCCCTGGGTCAATGTCATTGATCCCCAGGAGGGTTCGCGTTTCTCAATGGAAATCCTCTTTGAGCGCCAATAGTCGAGATGTGGGTAAAGGGGAGGCCGTGGGCGCCCCCCTCCTCGGTTGTTACCGAGGGTTGATCTGAATGGTGTGCGTTACGCTGCCAGTGGCCCCCGAGTTGTCGGTCACCGTCAGGGTGACGACGTAGGTGCCGGGCCGCATGAAGCGGTGCGACAGCCGGTTGCCGCTGCCAGTGCCTCCGTCGCCGAAGTCCCATGCGTAGGAGACGATTCTGCCGTCCGGGTCACGGCTGGCACGACCGTCGAAGACGACGTAGTCGCCCGCCCGGGCCGTGGTGACCGCACGGATGACAGCCACAGGCCGGTTGGAAGCGATGATCCGCAGCGTACCGGGTGCCGAAGCACGGGTGACGTTGCCCACCGCATCCACCGCACGGAACTGCACAGTGGCGGCATCGGCGCTCATGCCGGCAGGCACCGTCCACGTGCCTTCGTAGTGGCCGGGCCGCACCTCACGCATGGCTGTCTCGCCGGGCTCCAGGCTTTGAGGCTGGCCCCGGCCGGCAGTGGCCGACGGGGCGCCTGCGCCCGATGCGCCGCCAACGTTGATGCGGAAGGCCGCCGTAGCCAGACCGGGCTCGGAGTCGAATGCGACGATGAGCACGTCGCCGGTGGCCAGGTTGCGGGCACTAGCGGGCTGCATGTTGCTGAGCGCCGGCGCCGTGGAGTCGATGGTCACCGTGCGGGTCAGGGTAGTTGCGTTGCCCGCCTTGTCACGGGCTGTCACCGCAATGGTGTTGCTCCCGTCCTGCCCGATGACCTCGGTGGTGAAGGCGCCGCCGCTGCCCACGGCAATGGCCGTACCGTTGACGGTGAGTGTGTCAAGGTTGGTGTCGGAGACCGTGCCGCTCACGGTGATGATGCGGTTGCTGGACGACGTCCCGTCGATCGGCGAAGAGAGCGTCAGGTTGGGCATACCTGTGTCCAACGTGACCAGAATGGGCGGCGACGGCTCGGTGGTGCCGGCCCCTTGGCCGCTGCCGGGCACTGTCGCGGTGGCCGTCAGGGCGTGCAGTCCCTCCGCCAGGGTGATCTGGACCGACCAGGCGCCTTCAGCGTCGGCAGTGGCAGTGGCCGCCTGGACCTCATCGACGTACAGGGTGACCAGGGTACCTGCGGCGCTGGTGCCAGAGACCGTCAGGTTGGCCTGGTTGATGTAGGACTCGTCGGCGGGCAAGGTGATGTAGGGCGCCTCGACGCCGGTGGCGATCTCGGCCCGGATCATCAGGTTGCCGCTGGTCCACGTGCCCCACTGGCCTTCTACCCACTGGTAGTTGCGGTTGGACGGCGCAGAGGAGTCGTCGGTGGCCATGCCCGGCATGTTCGGGTTGGCGGCGTCCTGAATGTAGGCCACGTAGAAGTCGCCGGTCACCGTGATACCGTAGCCGGACAGGTCCACATGGTTCCAGCCGCCGCGGGTGGCGTTGGTCACCGACATAGGTCCGGCGATCATGCGGCCCGGCGTGCCGTCGGGCTTTGAGTCGAAGACTGCCGCCTGGAAAGTGTTGCCGCCGGGGCTGGGCCAGCTGGAGTCCCACAGGTAGTAGCGGGCGCCCGTCAGCAGGGCGGCCCCGGAAGGCGGCGTCATGCGAACGGCCCAGCCGTTGCCTGCATTGAAGAAGCCCCAGGCGTTCTCAGCACTGCCGTCGTCGTAGGCAATTTCGCCGGGGACGCCCACGAACGGCTCAAGCTGGAAGTCAAGCAGTTCGGTGCTGTTGCCGGCCACATCCACCGGAGCGTTGTCCGGGTAGTAGCCGGTGGCCCGTGCCTGGGCCGTGTACGAGCCCTGGAGCACCTCCATGTTGTACCGACCGTCGGCACCTGTGACTGCGGCAGGGATGCGCAGATCCTCGGCCACGGCGACGGTGGCCCCGGCGAGGGGATCGCCGGTCCGCCGGTCTGTGATGACGCCGGTGATCTGACCCCTGGGCATGGGCTGAAGCACAAAGGTCACAGACGTGTCTGCCCCGTCCTCCACCGTGACCTGCCTGTCCTGCGGGGAGTACCCGTAGGCCTCGGCCCGCAGGGTGTAGTCGCCGGCCGGCAGCATGATGTTGAACGTGCCGTTGGCCGGGCTCGTCCGCACCACACGGCCCAGTTCCACCACCGTCACGGTGGCGCCGAGGGGTAGAGACTGAATGCCGATACTGCGGGACGGAGCGACGGAGCCAGACGCCGCAGGTTTGCCTTTGGCTGCCTTGCTCAGGTCAATGGTCGGGGTGGCGGGGCCGGTGGGTTTGCCCTTGGGGCCAACCGCCATGGGCAGAAGCTTGACGCCCAGCGGCACGCTGATGCGCTGGCCGCCCGGTGCGTTGCCGGCCACGATGACGTCGTCGATGTACCAGCCGGGGTACTCGACCGAACCGTCAGAGGTGAGCCGGAACCGCAGCTGCACGTTGCGTCCCGCGTAGGCGGTGAGGTCGATGAGGGGCACTTCCCAGCCCACGGGTTCACCGGAAGCGGGCGAGGTGTAGCGGGCCAGTTCATTCCAGGTGGAGCCGCTGGCGACCTCGGCGATCTCCAGAATGCCGAAGTCGAAGTTGCGCTCCAGCCGGTACCAGTGAGCAAAGCTGAGGCTGACAGAAGAGAGGCCTGCCAGAGAGATGGGCGGACTCACCAGCGCCGCGTTGGCTGCGGATCCATAGTTGCCGCCCAGGTTGGTGCCCCAAACGTTGGTGCCGGAGTGCGCGTTGCTGGGACCAGCGCTCGGGGTTCCGCGCTGCCACGAGTCGCCGGGGCCGACATGGGTCCAGCCATTGTCGCCGTTCTCCATGTCATCCCGGAAAGCCGCGTTGGGCTGCGTAGCGGTCACCGATACCTCGTCGGAGCGGGCGCTTTCGTGCCCGAACAGGTCCATCGCGGTGACCGTGTAGTAGTACGTGCTGCCCGCCTGAGCGGTGGCATCCACGTACTCGGTTCCTGACGCCTGGCTCAGTTCCTGGTAGCCGGAGCCCGGCGTGCCCGAGCGATAGACCTTGTAGCCGTCCAGGTCGGGTGCTGACACTGCATCCCAACGGAGGGCTACGGAGCCGGCCGGGGTCACCTGGCCGCGTAGGTTGGCCGGGGCCGCCGGGGGCTCATTGTCGTTCATCAGCTCGACGTCGTCAATGTACCACCCGGGCGCATTCACGCTGCCGTCGGTGGCCGCGTAGAAAGCCACGAAGACCATGGGGCTGCCGGCGTACGGCGAGAGGTCAACGAGGCCTTCGCGCCAGCTGCCGCCGTCGCCCGTGTAGGCTTGCAGCACGTCCCACGTGTTCCCGCCGTCGCCGCTGGCCAGCACGAAGCCGAAGTCGAAGTTGGTCTCGAACTGGTACCAGTGCCAGTACCGCAGGTTGGGAGCCGTTGCGCCGCGCAAATCCAGCGGCGGGGTCATCATGTATGCGTCGGTGCCGTCGAGGTAGTTGCCGTCCAGGTTGGTTGCCAGCACCTGGGTGCCGGAGCGCGCATCGCGCGGGCCAGACGTGGGCACGCCAATCTGCCAGGGGTCGTTGATGCCGGCGTGCGTCCATCCCGGCGTGGCGCCTTCAAAGTCCTGCCGGTAGCCCGGCAGCAGCGGGTCGTTCAGCGTCACACGGTGAGGAGCTGTCCGCGAACCGTGGTTCGCCGCGTTGCCGCCGTAGTCGGTGGCGACGATGTAATACTCCACCGCGCTGCCCTGGAGCACCTCATAGGGCAGCGTGCCGGCGTACGTGCCCGACTTGTGGTCACCGGCGGTGCGCTCCATGTCCACAGCGCCCCACCAGGTCATGCCCGGCACCCGGAACCGCACCTGAACGTTGACCACAGAGATGTTGTCGGTCACGGTGGCGGTGACCGTCAGCGGCACGTACTTGAAGCTCTCCGCGGGCGTGGTGTGGACCACGGTGGGAGGAGTGAAGTCGTCGCCGCCCGTTACCACACGCCCGGAGACGGTGCCCACGCCGGAGACGACCATGGCAACTGCCGTGTAGGCGTCAAGAATGCCGTTGCCGTAGCCGTTGTTCGGCGCGTTGGGATACCGCGCGTCGGTCTTGGGCGTGGCTGATGTGATGAGGATCTCCTCAATGCGGTCGACGGTCAGGCTGGCATCGGCCTGGCGCAGCAGGGCCACGACGCCCGCTGTGTGGGGCGATGCCATGGAGGTGCCGTTCCAGCCGCCCTCATACCCACCGCCGGGGACCGAAGAGCGAATGTTGACGCCCGGAGCCGCGATCTCAGGCTTCGTCTCGCCGTACGGCGACGGACCGCGCCCGGAGAAGCCGGCCAGGTTGTCGTTCGCATCGGTGGCGCCGGTGGCGAAGGACTCAGGGTAGTTGCCGGGGTTGGAGATGGAGCCATCGCCCGGGCCATCGTTGCCGGCGGCGAAGGCCGGGAAGATGCCGGCAGCCCGCCAGGCCCGGACCACGTCCCGGAACCAGTCATCCATACCGGGGCCGCCGCCCCAGGAGTTGTTGACCACGTCGGGAGCGTTGGCCGGGTCGCCGCCGGGGGCCAGAATCCACTGACCGGCCCGGAGGATATTCTCCGTGGTGCCGCTGCCGTTGCCGGCCAGAATCTTGCCGGCGATCCACTGGGCACCCGGGGCCACGCCGATCTGGTTGGAGCCATCGGGTTCGCTGCCCACCATGGTGCCGGTGGTGTGGGTGCCGTGCCCGTGATCATCGTAGGGCTGCGGCTGACCGTTTACGGCGTCGAACCAGCTGGCGGCGGGATTCGCCCCGGCCTCGGCCCCACGCCACTTCGCCTGAAGGGCAGGGTGGGTTCCCTCAACACCGGTGTCCAGGGAGGCCACCACAATGCCGGTGCCGTCGATGCCGTACTGGTCCCATACGATGGGGGCGCCCACGCGGTCGAGGTTCCATTCGGTGGACTGAATGGAGGGTAGGCCGGCTGCAGCCGTCTTGGCCCCGCTAAGGAGATTGGCCGATGCGGAAGCCTTTCCGGTGCCGGGAGCCTCCTTAATGAGGAAAATCTCGGCGTTGGGCAGAATTTTGGCCACGTCGGCCCGGGCGGCCAGACGTTTCATGACTTCGGGGGTGGATGTCACCGAAACGATGTTGGAGATCCAGAAGGGTTCGAAGCGGGCCACTTCTCCCTTCTTCTTCGCCTGCTCCAGGTCAGCGACAAGCCCACGCTGGGTGGACTCCGCCGTCTGCCGCAGGCTCTGGATGACAGCGCTGCGTGCCCGGAGCTCCTTGGCAGCGGGCTGTGCCGACTTGCGTGCTTCACTCGCGGCGCCAACGACGTCCGCCGTGGCGTTGAGCTTGACGAGGTACGTCGCCTGCCTGGCCGAGGCGAACTTTTCCTTTACGGCCTTGTCAATCTTTTGGTCCACGCTCTGTTGGTTTGCGGTTGGCCACCGAGAGATGGCAGCCTTCTGGGCCGTGGGTCCGCCTGCCGGTGAGCCGGGGCCTGCCGCCACCGCAAAGGCCGCCGACTGAAAGGGCAGTGATGCCATGATCATGAGTGCCACCCCCTTACGCAGCCCTCCCCGCAGCAGGTGCCGAAAGAAGCGGCCTGCCTGCCAACCAGGTTCAGGGTACATCGCTCCACCCCCGTCGTGTGAAGTGGCGAGGGTCTCCCCTCGTCCTGTTCCCTAGGATTCGGGGGGACAGGTGCGTTTCTCCCCTTTTCTGGGGGATTATTCCGGTTGGTATAATTGAGACAGTACGGCAACCGTGACGTCTGGCTGCCGTACTGCTCGCACAGAAAGAGAACACCCCCTGCCCGATTTCCGGGCAGGGGGTGTGTGGTCCAGGGGTTACAGGAGAATGAACGACAGGAGCGCCACCGTCAGAATACCCACGACGCCCTGAATCAGCGTGCCCACAGTCTGAGCCCGATAGGCCGTGGAGACCTCCATGCCCGAGAACTGCGAGACGACCCAGAAGTAGCTGTCGTTGGCGTGGGAGACCACCATGGCACCGGCGGCCACGGCCATGACCATCAGCACGCGGCCCATGTCGCTGGCGTAGCCCAGCGAAGCCAGCATGGGAGCGATAATGGCCGACGTGGTGACCAGCGAAACGGTGGACGAGCCCTGTGCCGTCTTGATGGCGGCAGCGATTACAAACGGGAGGAAGATGCCCAGGTTGTAGTGAGCCAGGGTCTGGCCCAGGTAGTTGCCGATGTTGGTGACGGCGAGAATCTTGCCAAGAGAACCGCCAGCGCCGGTGACGACGAGGATGACGGCAGCGTCCTTCAGAGCAGCGCCGACCCAACCGCTGAGCACCTTCTCATCGATCTTCTGGACGAGGAAGAAGCAAAGGAAGATACCAATCATGAGAGCGGTGACGGGCGTGCCAAGGAAGTTCAGGGCGAACTTCATGTGGCCCTTACCGAAAGGAAGGCCGGGGAAGTTGGCCACGGAGGAAAGGGCGATCAGGAGAATGGGCGTGACCAGGGGAGCAAAGGCAGCCAGGGGGCTGGGCAGCTTGCCGTACTGGGCCTTCATCTGATCCCACGAGGCAAAGGCATCAGACTCGTCCAGCTTCTGGGCGGGGTCGAAGTGCTTGGAGAACCGCTTGGCCCAGAAGTAGCCGGCGACCATGGCCGGAATGGCCGTAATAAGACCGATGACGATGACGAGGCCGAGGTTGGTGGCGCCGAGGTTACCGGCAGCAGCCAGGGGGCCCGGCGTGGGCGGCACCATGACATGGGTGGCGTAAAGGCCGGTGGACAGGGCGATGGCCAGGGCGGTGAGCGATACGCCGGACCGCTTGGAGAGGGCCTTATTAAGAGCCGACAGAATGACGAAGCCGGAGTCGCAGAAGACGGGAATCGAGACGATGTAACCGATGATGCTCATGGCAAGGGCCGGACGCTTCTCCCCGACGAGCTTGAGGATTGTGTCTGCCATGACAACTGCTGCACCGGACTTTTCGAGGAACACGCCGATGACGGTACCAGCCACAATGACGAGACCGATGCTGGTCATGAGGCCGCCGAAACCTTCATTAACGGCCTTGGCGACATCGAGAATAGGCATTCTGGCGGCGAGACCGACACCATAAGCGGTCAGGATCAGGGCGAGGAACGGGTGCAGCTTCAGCTTGGCAGTACTCCACACGATGAAGGCGATGGCTGCGGCGAGGATGACGAGAAGAATTGGTCCGGATACCATGCGGTTGAGACCCCCCAATTAAGATTTGGCCCGAGTGAGCTTTATGCCAACGCCCACCAACCGAAGGGCTCGAGCTGAAGCACGCTCCAGCAATTCGGCGGCATGCGCCATGGCCTCGTCCAGAGTAATGGGTCCATCGGCAATGCTGAGCAGGGCTGCGACGTTATGAGTCATGAGGGCATCGGCGTCGGGGGTGACGGCGCCGGAGACCACGACAGCAGGCACACCAAACCTGGCGGCACGGCGGGCCACGCCCATGGGCACCTTGCCGGCCAGCGTCTGGCCGTCTGTACGGCCCTCGCCAGTCACCACCAGATCGGCGGTCTCCAATAGCGTCTCCATTCTGACAGCGTCCATAACCACTTCAATGCCGGGGCGCAGACGGGCGTTCAGATAGCCCATGAAGCCTGCACCAAGACCGCCGGCAGCGCCGGCACCGGACTGGTTCCGCACATCGCGGCCCACGTCCCGGGCCATTATGTCAGCCATGTGGCCGAGGGCCTTGTCGAGCAGCGCGATCATCTCAGGCGTGGCGCCCTTCTGGGGGCCATAGATTGCAGAGGCGCCGCGAGGGCCGCACAGCGGGTTGTCCACATCGCAGGCGATCAGTAGTTCCACCTGCGCAAGTCGGGGATCCAGGCCGCTCAGGTCGATGCGGTCAAGCTCCAGCAGACCTGCGCCGCCAGGGGAGACAGGTGTGCCGTCAGCCTTGAGCAGCTTGGCGCCCAGCGCCTGAATCATGCCGGCGCCGCCGTCGTTGGTGGCACTGCCGCCGATGCCGCAGACGATGCGGCCGACGCCCAGGTCCAGGGCAGCTCGGATCAGCTCACCGGTGCCGTAGGTGGTGGTGATGCGGGGGTCACGCTGCTCCTTGGGGACCAGCAGCAAACCGGAGGCCGCCGCCATTTCGAGGGCCGCCGTGGTGCCGTCGCCCAACAGCCCGAAGCGGGCCTCCACCGTCTGGCCCAGCGGGCCCGTTACCGTATGGGTGATGATGCGCCCTCCGGTGCCAGCCACAAGGGCGTCTACAGTGCCCTCCCCGCCGTCTGCCATGGGCACTTCGACAATCTCTGCGTCGGGGAAGGCTGCCCGGGTGCCCCGCCCCATGGCGGCCGCAGCCTCAGCGGCGGACAAGCTGCCCTTGAAAGAGTCGGGAGCAATCACAATGCGCATGCCGGAAACCTCCTGATGTCGATACCTGTCGGTTGTTGCGGGAACATGTCGTTTGGATTGCGGTAATGTAAGAATACGGGCATCTCCCACTCCCGGCCTTTGGCCGTTTTGTCGAAGGATGCCCGTATGTTCAACATTTCTCAAGCCCTATTTTGGCCATTTTGTCCAAGGATTTGCTCCATTAGCAAGCCCAAGTGGAGACGCAGCAAGCCGTCCCAGGTTCGGGGGTCGAGTCCCGTTGCTCCCTGAATCTGGTCAAGCCGGTAGGTCAGCGTATGCCGGTGGATCTGAAGCTTGTCCGCTGCTGCGGTCAGCGACTGGGCCGAACGGGCAAAAGCCTCAATGGTCTCCCTCGCCTGCGCCCCCTGCCGGCTCCCGGGCGGGGGCAGACCGCCGACGGTCTGGACTCGGAAGGCGAGGGCCTCGTCTGGCGCTACGGTGGCCAGGAGCGTCTCCAGGGAAAGCTGCTCGGCGTCGAACACGCCCGCCCCTGACAGCCGCCGGCCAGCCTGCAGAGCGAGCAGCGCCGAGTTGTATGACCTGCGAAGCCCAGCGAGCCCCTGACCGGCGGCGCCTACGGCCACAGCCGCTTCGGCACCCTGCACCTGGTAGAGGTGCGCGGCCAGCCCTATGGCCGTATCGCTCGAAACCAGCACGAGCCGGCTCTCCCAGGGGCCTGTCACCAGCAGCGTCTCAATGCCGGCGGCCCTGGCTGCGGCTTCGGCACGCCCGGCCAGCGCTTCCACCCAAGCGTAGTTGCCCGGTTCGGGCGCCTTCGGCGGCTCGCACAGCAGCACCCGGTAGACGGAACTCTCATCCAGCCCGATCATCTGGGCTTCCCGGGCCACTCGCTCGGGGACTTCGCCCGTGCCGGTCAGCACCTCGCGCAGGCAGACTTCCCGCACCAGTGCTGCGGTGCGCTCGTGTTCTGCCGAACGAACCTGGACCAGCATGAGCTGCACCATCTCCCGGATCAGCTCGCCGAAAGGTCGGACCTCATCGGGAGCGCCGGTAATGCCCATGACGCCCACGATCCTCTCGTTCAGGCGGAGCGGGAGGTTTACGCCAGCCCGCACGCCGTTCCACTGGGCCAGGTCCTCCGGGTAGATCTCCACGCGACGACCGGTGCGGAGCACAGCAGCCGCTCCCTGGTGGTACTGGCCCACCCGGCCCGGGTCGCCGCTGCCGACAATGTAACCGCCCGCGTCCATGATGTTGATGTTCCGCTGCACGATGGCCATTGCCCGCTCGACTATGGGCTGCGCCAGGTCAGTGGTTAGCTGCATGACCGCACTCTACCGCGGCGTGGGGAACTTGCCCCGGGCATACTGCTCCGGCCACGTGACCTCCCGGCCCAGCAGGTGGGCTGCCTCCAGAGCGAAGTAGGGGTTGCGGAGCAGTTCGCGGGCCAGCAGCACCACGTCGGCCTTGCCGCTCTGGATGATCTCATCGGCCTGCGTGGCCTCGGTAATGAGCCCCACGGCGCCCGTGGCGATGCCGGCCTCCCGGCGGATGCGCTCGGCGAAGGGCACCTGGTAGTTCGGCGCCACCGGCACCTGCTGCAAGGGCGAGAGGGCGCCGGTGGACACATCAACCAGGTCGACGCCCCAATCCTTCATCATCTTGGCCAGGGCGACCGACTGGTCGGCATCCCAACCGCCCGGAACCCAGTCGGTCGCGCTGATGCGGACCCACACGGGCCGGTCTTCGCCGAAGGAGGCGCGAACCGCTTCATACGCCCGCTTGAGCAGGCGGACCCGGTTCTCCAGGGAGCCGCCATACTCATCCGTGCGGTGATTCGACAGGGGCGACAGAAACTCGTGCAACAGGTAGCCGTGGGCCGAGTGGAGTTCCACACTGTCGCAGCCGATGGCGCGGGCGCGAGCGGCCGCAGCACCGAAAGCGCCCACTACCCGGTCGATCCCGGCCAGATCTAGAGCCTCGGGCGTCTGCCAGTCGGCGTCATAGGGAAGGGCACTGGGGGCCACGGCACGCTCGGGCCCGACGCCCTTTGAGAAGCTCCAGGCCTTCCTGCCGGCGTGGGCCAGCTGCAAGCTGAAAGCAGCCCGATGCTTGTGGACGAACTCGACAATGGGCTTCAGCGCCTCGGCCTGCTGGTCGTTCCAAAGACCGAGGTCCCCTTCGGAGATGCGGCCCCGGGGCTCCACTGCCGTCGCTTCCGCGATAAGGAGGGCAGTGCCGCCCACGGCCCGACTGCCGTAGTGAACGTAATGCCAGTCTGTGGCGATGCCGTCGGTGCCGGCCGAGTACATGCACATGGGGGCCATGACGACGCGGTTCCGCAGAGTCAGACTCCTGTTGGTGATGGGCTCAAGCAGATGAGGCATGCTGATGTTCCTCCCGTATGTAGTCTGCCTGTGGAAACGCCGCACCTCCCGTTCCAAGAAGGTGCGGCGGTTCTCCCTTTACATGATGAACCGAATGAACCCGGACGCAATGCCAAAGTAGACCAGCATGCTGGTGGCGTCAGTCACGGTGGCAATCAGGGGACCTGACGCCAGCGAGGGATCCAGGCGGAGCCCCTGCAACACCAGCGGGACCGCCGTGCCTACTGCCTTCGCCAACGTGAGGTTGACCAGAATGGCCAGGCCCGCGATCAGACCGACCCAGGGATCACGCTGCCAGAGGAAAGCTGCCACGGCCAGCGTCACGCCGCACACAACACCGATGATGAAGCCTACCCGGATCTCACGCCAGACAACCCGCCAGACCTGCGTCCGGTCGATGTCGCCGGTGGCCAGGCCGCGGGCAACGACCGCCAGGGACTGCGTGGCAGCGCTGCCGGCGCCGCCTGCCATGGTCATGATAAAGACCGACAGCGCACCCACAGTCGTGATCAGGCTGTTGAAGTGCTGAATCACCTTGCCTGCCACCAGAGAGAGGAAGAGCAGTGTGAGCAGCAAGGGCAGGCGAGCCCGCACCGTCTGCCAGATTGATGTATTGGGGTCGGCGTCGAGGTCCTCGCGGGTCACGCCTGCCGCCCGATAGATATCTTCTGTAGCTTCTTCTTCAAGCACGTCCATGGCGTCGTCAACGGTGACGATGCCAAGCAGCACGTTCTGCTCGTCGACTACGGGCACAGCCAACAGATTGTACTTCTGAATGGCCTGCACCACTAATTCCTGGTCTTCATCCACACGGACGGAGACCAGCTTGCGTTTCATAATGTCGCGGACCCGAGTCTCGGGCAAGCTGATGATCAACTCTCGCAGAGAGAGCACACCCACCAACTGGTCCCGCTCGTTGACCACGTATACGTAGTAGGTGGTTTCCACTTCCGTGGCCAGGCGGCGAAGCTCTTCAATGGCTTCGTCGGTACGGAGGTCGTCCTGAAGGGCCACGTACTCAGTGGTCATAATACCGCCGGCCGTATCGGGGCGATACTCCAGCAGCTCCCGCACGTCGACGGCCTCGTCCACATCCATAAGGTCAAGAATCTGGTCGGCCTGCTCGTCGGTCAGGTCGCCCACCATGTCGGCCACATCGTCCGCAGACATCTCTTCCAGAATGTCGCCGGCGCGTTCGGTGCCTATGGATTTCAGAATGGAGACCTGATCCTCGGGCTCCATTTCGGCGATGGTTTCCGCAGCGGTCTCGTCCGAGATTAGCTGCATCACCGCGGTGCGCTGGTCATCTTCCAGTTCTTCTAGCACTTCCGCCATGTCTGCGGGATGCAGTCCCGACAGCAGACGCTTTAGTTCGTCTTCCCGGCGCTGACCCAAGAGGACAATGATCTGGTCGAGAACGCCGTATAGTTCCTGATTCAAGGGCCTCACCTCCGTATAGTCCGGAGGCCTGCGAGGCCGGAGCGGTTCACCTCTCTATGGATGAGGGCCGGTGCGCTCAGATGCGCGCCGGCGGACGGCCAGCGGAGGGGCGAGCTGCGGCATAGTGCAGGCCCCCGTGAACAAGAGTGTCCAAGGGTTTTCGGTCAAGCTCGCCTATTCGACTAGGGCTCGCGTCCATGCAGCAACCACCTCCTGCGTCTCCACCGACTCACGGAACCAAGAAAAAGCCCCCCGTCCGCTGGTCGGCCAAATGTGGGGGGCTTCCTACATTTCTATTGTAGCACTGAGTTGGAGAGATGCAACCACTCACTGAGGTTCATTGCACCGGGGCATTCTTCGCCACGGATTTCACGGATTCCACAGATTAAGTGGATTCGATAGTCCGTGTAATCTGTGTAATCCGTGGCAACAAACTACTCCTCCCGATACCCAAGGGAACGGAGGGTGCTTTGCTTGTTCCGCCAATCCTCCCGGACCTTTACGAAGAGCTCCAGGAAGATCTTTGAGCCCAGCAGTTCCTCAATGTCTACCCGCGCCCGGGCGCCGATCTGCTTCAGCATGGCTCCCTTGGCGCCGATGAGGATGCCCTTCTGGCTGTCGCGCTCTACGAAGATGGCTGCAGCCACGTAGACCATGCCGTTGTCCCGCTGCTGCACCTCTTCGATCTCCACGGCCACCGAGTGGGGAATCTCGTCGCGGGTAAGCTCCAGGACCTTCTCGCGAATGAACTCGGCCATGACGAACTTCTCCGGCTGGTCGGTGACCATATCTTCCGGGTAGTACTGCGGCCCCTCCTCCATGCGGGAGACGACCAGGTCCAGGAGCCCGTCGATGTTTCGGTTGTTCAGCGCCGAGATGGGCACAATGTCCAGCCACTCAATCCGTCGGGCATCGGCCTGCGGCTCCGTACCCCGGGTGGCCGGATCGCTCAGAGCCTTGTACGTATCCATACGGGCATACCAGTCCTCGCGCTGGATCTTGTCCATCTTGTTGAGGACCAGCACCACGGGCTGGCCGGCCCGCGCCACGGCTTCGGCCACGAACTTGTCGCCGTCGCCGGGCTCCTTCTCGGAGCCGTCCACCATGAACAGCACCACGTCGACCTCCGGCATGGTGCCGATGGCTACCTTGTTCATGAACTCGCCCAGCTTGTGGTGCGGCTTGTGAATGCCGGGCGTGTCGAGGAAGACCACCTGCGCTCCCGGCCGGTTGTACACGCCGAGAATGCGGTTGCGAGTGGTCTGGGGCTTGCTGGACATAATGGCCAGCTTCCGTTCGATGAAGGCGTTCAGCAAGGTGGACTTGCCCACGTTGGGCCGGCCCACGATGGCACAGAATCCCGAAACAAAGCGCTGCGTGTTCATGCGTTACCCCCGAGGCGGTAGATCGGATACCAGGAATGCGCCGGGGAGCAGGTCCCCGACCGACGTGGCGGCCACGTCACCCTTTAGATTGGTCAGAATCACGCGGGCATTTGGCCCGCCGAACTCGCTCAGCACCTGCCGGCAAGCCCCGCAGGGGCTGACCGGGCCGCTGGTATCGGCCACCACGGCGATTGCTGAGAAGCGCCGGTGCCCTTCGCTGACCGCCTTGAAGACGGCCGTCCGCTCGGCGCAGTTGGTCAGGCCGTAGGACGCGTTTTCGATATTGCAGCCTGTGTAAAGCGTGCCGTCTTCCGTCAGCAGAGCAGCGCCCACGGGAAAGTGCGAATACGGCACGTATGCCTGCTCACGCGCCCGGCGCGCAGCGGCGATCAGTTCAGCATCAGTCAGCGGAGCCACCTCCCACAGGAATCTCCCGGCGCTGCCGCAGAGCGGCAATGGCGCCGGCGACTGCGTCCATATCGACCGCTTTGGGCGACAGCACGCCGGCCGATATGACCAGTTTCAGACCGTCTTCCACGGTCATGGGCAGCATCACCACCTGCGACAACGGCACAATCACCACCGGACCGGCACTGGGGCTCGGGCCATTGGCAATCCAGAGCCGCACCAGGCCCAGGTCGACCATCTCGCCAGCCACAAAGCCCAGGGAGTAGACCTCTGCCCGCGGGTACTCGATCAGTGCCACCCGGGAAAAGGCCCGGTCCTTGGGGCTAAGAACGGCTTCGGCCACCTGCTTTAGAGCCGAGTAAATGGGCCGGACAATGGGGATTCGCATCATCAGCCGTTCGCCCAGGTCCACCAGTTTCTGGCCCAGGAAGTGGGTGGTCAGCCACCCCACCAGCATCGTGACGACCAGGGCCAGCAGAACGCCGACGCCCGGCAGCGGCATGTTGAAGTATCGGATCAGCGGGCCGGACACTGCTTCGTCCAGGCTCGAAAAAAGCCAGGTGACCGTCAATAACGTGAGCCAGACCGGCGCAAGTACCACAATGCCCGCCAGGAGCCAGAGGCGCAGCTTCCGCATATTGGGCGGGTCTCCTCTATGTTGAGCCTCTGTCGCCGCCCACAAGCCCGGCGATGGCTGCTGCGAGGGGCAGCAGCACCAGCCAGGGGTGTTCAGCCACACCGTCGATCACGGCGTTCAACGTTACCACAAGGGCGCGGTTGTACAGGAATACGAATCCGGCGGCAAATAGAGCGTGCAGGGCAGCCAACAGGACAGCGCCTGCCGCAATCTCCTTGGCCTGCCCGGCCAGGGGGTGCCGCCGGCCCGCGGCGGCAAAGTCCACCGCACGCTCGACGGCTGTGTTTACCATCTCCGCCAAAAGCACCGCCGCTACGGTGGCAGCCAGGTAGGCCTTCTCCCAGGCATCAAGCCCCACGCAGAATCCGGCCACAAAGACCAGGGTTCCGGCAAACAGGTGGAACCGTAGGTTGGGCTCCTCCCGATAGGCTTGCCGCAGCCCGGAGAAGGCATCCCGAAAGCGGGGCAGAACATGCCGGTGCCGCACCAGGTCCCGAACTGACCCTCTGTCAGGCCTCACTACCGCGTCAACCCCAGTCCTCCGAGAATCTCTTCGGTCCGGGCCATCATGCCTGCCTCATCCTCCGGCGTCTGGTGGTCAAAGCCAAGCAGGTGGAGCATGCCGTGGGCCGTCAGGAAGCCAAGCTCCCGCTCGAAGGAGTGGCCGTAGTCGGCAGCCTGCTCCAGGCACCGCTCCAGGCTAATGACGATGTCGCCCAGCATCAGCGGCTCCCCTTCGGGCATGGCCGCCAGTTCCTCGCCCTCGAGCTGAGCGAACGAGAGGACGTCGGTGGGCTGCTCCAGCCCCCGGTACTCGCGGTTCAGGTCGGTAATGGCCGCATCGTCCACAAAGGTGACCGAGGTCTCTACATTATCCCCGAGGTGGCTCCCCACCGTTTGCAGGGCTCTCTCCGCCACCCGGCGCACCAGGTTCTCCTGCTCCTCCGTCAGGGGCACCTGCTCGGAATCGTTGCTCACCCAAATCTCCATCGGCCTTTGCCTCCCCTGGTGCGGCGGCGGGCTCGCCAGTCGGAGCGGGGGCGCCGCCGGCCCCAGCCTCAGTCGGATACTCAATACGGGCGTGATGCACGCCGCTCAGGACTTTCACGAAGGTCCGTTTGATGGTCTCAAGCTCGCGCAGCGTCAGGTCGCAGTCGTCCAGCTGCCCTTGCTTCAGGCGGTCGTCGATGATGCGCTTGACCTGCGCTTCAATATGATCCACCGTCAACGGTCCACGGGCCCGAATGGCCCGCACGGACGCCTCGCAGCCGTCCGCCAGCATGAGAATGGCCGTCTCCTTGCTGCGGGGGCGCGGGCCTTCGTACCGGTAGTCTTCTTCGATTACCTGCTCCGACTGCCCGTTCTTGCTGGCCATGTGATAGAAGTAGCTGACCAGCGACGTGCCGTGGTGCTCGGGAATGAAGTCGATAATCTCCTGGGGCAGTTTGGCTTCCCGGGCCATCTCCAACCCGTCCTTGACATGGCTGGTGACAATCAGCGACGAGAGGCTGGGCGGCAGCTTATCATGGGGGTTCTCGCCCCCGAACTGATTCTCCACGAAGAAGTATGGCCGCTTCACCTTGCCGATGTCGTGATAGTATGCCCCGACCCGAACCAGGGCCTGGTCGGCGCCGATGGCTTCAGCAGCCGCCTCGCACAGATTAGCCACAAGAATGGTGTGGTGGTACGACCCGGGGGCCTCCACCAGGAGTCGCTTGAGGAGCGGATGGTTCGGATTCGACAGCTCCAGCAGCTTCAGCGGCGTCACCACGCCGAAGACGTTCTCGAAGAACGGCAGTGCGCCTGTGACGACCACCGCAGCGATCAGCCCGTTGGCCAGTCCCAGGGAAGCGTCTTTCCAGAGCGGCACGTGGAGCAGTCCGTACCCCTGAATCAGGTAGACGGCCATAATGGTGGCCACGTTGCCCGCCGACACCAGCAAACCGGCCCGGTAGATGTCTGACCGGCTCTCCACCCGAGAAACCGAGTAGACGCCCACGGTAGAGCCAACTATCGCCACCAGAGCGTGGCTGAGCTGCCCGGACGGGAGCGAGAGGCCCAGCAGCATGGAGAGCATGGCGCTCTGCAGGAAGGCGAGCTTGGCATCAAGCAGAATTGTCACGAGCATGGCGTTGACCGCAACGGGCATCAGGTAGCCGACGCCCGCGCCCAGATTGTCCTGAAAGGCCTTCATGAGGAGCGAGAGCAATAGCGTGGCGAGGCCAATGAGGCCCAACAGAATCAGCTTGCTGTCCTTCTCCAGCAGGTCTGGACGGTACCGCATGAGATACAGCGACATTAAGGTCACAATCACCGCAGACAGCAGTGCCGTGCCGATCAAGGTGGGGTACTCGGCCTGGGGACCCACCAGGCGCAGGTCTTTGAGCAACTCGTACTGCTCTTCGGTGATGAGGTCGCCCTTCTTGGCGATGATCTGGTCCTTCTGCCAGAGGACCGGCTCCACGCCCAGGCTAGCGGCCTTGCGGAGGCGGTTGGTCTCTTCTATGTCGGGAATCAGGTTGGGCCGTACCTGCTTTTTCACCAGTTCCTTGACGAAGATGGCGAGCCAGGGCTCCTTGGTGGCCATGGTGAAGCCTTCGCGCCCCTGCTCAACCTGGTCCCGCAGCTCTGCCGCCACCGTCTTGTCGACCCGGTTGTTACCGAGGGCGAGGTTGACTAGCTTGTGCGCGTCCTGGCGGGCCGTGACCAGCAGTTTCTCGTCAGCCGTCAGCAGCGTGGTAATAGCCTCGGGTGGCACTGCGGCGCCCATGTTCAAAGCGACTGTAAGCTCCTGGGACTTCACCTTCACGTCAGTACCCGGCCTGCCGCGGATCATCGCAACCGAAGTGAACGCCTCGTTGATATACTTCTCGGCGTCGCTCTGCACCGTGGGGTCGATCTTTTCCTGGGGGATAATGGCCTTCTCGGCCATGTCCTTCAGGCGCGCCGTCGCTACGCGGTTCAGCACTTCACGGGGCGCTGCCACGTCGCGGGGGGCCACGTCTCCTTGCTTGACGTCGAGCCGCTGCGGAGCCACCTGACCGGATAGAACCAGCGTCAGCAACGCGAAGAACAGGCCCCCCAGTATTGCCCGGCGGACCTTGCGGTTTTTCAGCCTGTCCTTCCCAGCTAAGCGGCGGATGCGGTCGCGCAGTTCATGGAAGAGATACATAGACCTATGTCACCTGCCTCATCCCTTGGGCCGCAGCTGAGCAAACGGCTTCGGGGGGGGCGTATGCGCTTCGTACGCCTTGATAATCCGCTGAACCAGGTCGTGGCGAACGATATCCCGCTCGGTGAGGTAGCAGAACGCGACCCCTTCTACGCCGCCGAGAATCCGCTGCACTTCCACAAGCCCACTCTTAGCGCCTTCAGGGAGGTCGACCTGCGTAATGTCGCCGGTGACCACCGCCTTGGAGCCGAAGCCCAGACGGGTCAGAAACATCTTCATCTGCTCGGGCGTCGTGTTCTGCGCTTCGTCCAGCACAATGAAGGAGTCGTCAAGGGTGCGCCCCCGCATGAAGGCCAGGGGAGCCACTTCGATCTGTCCCTTCTCCAGGTACCGCTCGAATGAGTCCATGCCCATAATGTCGAACATGGCGTCGTACAGCGGCCGCAGGTAAGGGTCGACCTTCTGCTGCATGTCGCCAGGCAGGAAGCCAAGCTTCTCGCCTGCCTCCACGGCCGGGCGGGTGAGGATGATACGGTTGACTTCCTTGTTCTTGAAGGCCGCAATAGCCAGGGCCATGGCCAGATAGGTCTTGCCTGTGCCGGCCGGGCCGATGCCGAAGGTGACGCCGCTTCTGCGGATGTCGTCAACGTACTCTTTCTGGCCGAGCGTCTTGGTGCGAATCTGCTTGCCCCGGTGGGTGGTGACGATTACATCGCCCAGGGCGTCCTCCAGGGGCTTCTCTTCGCCTTCCGTAGCCAGCCGCACCGCATAGCGAACGTCGCGCTCGCTGATGCGGGCGCCGCGGTTCTGCACAGCGATCAGCCGCTCAAACAGGCGGTAGACCTGCTCAACCGACTCTTCCGGCCCTTGCAGGATGATCTCGTTTCCACGGGGCACGACTTTGATCGGGAATGCGCCCTCAATGACCTGCAGATGCACATCTGCCAGGCCAAACAGGTCCCGGGCCTTTTCATTATCAGCAATGGCAATGCGCCTTTCATAGGTGCCATCCAATCTACGAACTTACCCCCTTGGTCTCGATCCATAAAGAGTTATGGCCGGCTCTCGGGCTGTGTTGGGGCGGGATCGGGCACGGGAACACCCTGCCGGGGAGAAGCGATCTCCTCCAGGGTTTCTACGGTAAGCTGAACCCCGATCCTGTCCGCGTGCTGCTCTACCACTTTCGTGAGGATGGGACTGAGCAATTCGTCGGAAGGGCCGAGAATCCAGCGCAGTTGATCGCTAAACTGGGCCTTGGCCTGTTCCACGGCCGTTTCTGCAGAAATGCGCTCCTGGCGCACTTCCACCTCGCTAGCGTTTACCATGACCAGTTCGACGGGTGGAAGCCAATTCCTCCACGAGGGCAGGGCGTACGTCTTGCGGCTGGTCTGAGCGCGGGCGAACGGAATGCCCTGTTGTCCCCGAAGTATTATGGACTTGTCTTTCCAGTTCAACACCCATTGGGTGGCCTTGCGTCCCGTAGGCACTTCCTGCTCGACCACCAGGGGCACTTCGCGGTACCGGCTGTAGCTAATGCGTGCCCGCACCATGGCCTGGGCCACCAGCGTGCGCACCGTGGTCTCGCGCGGCGGCTTTTTCGTCCCTGGCACCACCGATGGCCGTCCGTCTTTCCAAATCTTGAAGGAGCACTCGACCAACAGGTCCCCGGCCTTGACGATATCGCCCTTTTTCACCACGGGCTCACCCTGGAACGGCACCACCTCTTCGATGACGCCCGGCTTCCGCGCCACCAGGTTGGCGCACCCGATCTGACCCGGTACCCGCTGGGCCGCCTTCTCCACCACTTCAATGACGGCCCGGGTCCCCTGCACCCGGATCACGGCCATGGAGATTTCGCCGAGGCGGTTCTGCAGGTGTTGCTCCACCCGATCCATGTCGATGTTGCCCTTCCAGACGCCAATCCTGAGACCCGCTTCGGCCGCCACCGCTTCCACGGCCCGTCGGTCCAGATTCTTGGGGCCGGTCACCTTCACATCGACAATCCAGATGTGACCGGCAGCCCAGAACAGAAAGGCCATGCAGGCCAGCAGCCCGGCGATCCAGAGCGGGCGACGCTTGGCCCTCCCGACCGCAAACGGAAAGCCACCTCGCCTGATGATGCGCACCCGGGCGCGTGAGCCTCTCGCCACGGGGCGCAAGGCGAAGAAGTCTCCCAGGGTCAGCGAAACATGCATGCTGTCGCCCCGGCGCTCGACGTTCCAGAGGTAGATACCGGCTTGCAGGGCCAGGTTCAGAAATCGCTCCATGCGCCCTTTGGTCACTTCGATGCGGAGGTGTCCCAGGAGCCAGGCAATAACCCGCTTGAGCATCGCCTACCTGCCCCCTCTTTGGTCGCTATAGCCGAGAGCGCGGATTTGGCCGCGAATGATCACCTGGTCCGGGGAAATTGAGCCAATGCCCAGTCCTGCGCCGCCGATAACCAACTCGCCTTCGGGCACCATCAGTACCACCCGTTCTTCCGTGTACTCCAACAGCCCCCGGTGATTCTCCACCACCAGGTCGGCTGCGCCCACCAGGGTGATGCGAGACTGGTCCGACACCACATCGCCGGGCAGCTCAAAGAGCGCTGCCAGTCGGCTCCGGAGGTCACGCCTGCCCATGGGTGAAGCCCCCCTTCGTCCCCCCATACACTGTGTACAAGGTATGCCGGCAGGTGCTGCCGAAGAAGTAAGGGGAGGGGAACGCGTCCATGCGAAGGCCAATTCTGTGGATCCTGGCAGCGGTGCTGGCCCTGGCCGGGTGTACGCCCAAGGTCTCCGTCAAGACCACGCCGCCGGTGGTGGTGGCCATTCCCCGGGGCATGGCCGAGCCCGTGCTGACGGGCGTGATATACGTGAAAGTCGACGACCCACTCAAGGCGCTGGATGCAGGACAGGCGCGCGTGGCCCTGGTGCCCGGCAAGGTGACCGACCGCGAGTGTGCCTTTCCCTATCGTGTGGATGACCAGATTCTCATGCAAGGCTGGCTGGACACTCCCCTCGCTCTGAGCCGGGGCGAGGCCGTCGAGCGGCTCCGGACAGCGCCCCAGGCCGGCTCCGTATCGCCCGGCCCCGGCCAGGTGGCCAGGGGGGCGCTGACCGACCTACAGCCCGGCTGGCGCCCCGTCCCGGTGGACGGGGTGACGCCCACACCGCAGACCGTCTCATCGGGCCTGTATTCGCTGGGGGGCCTGGTCACGGTGGTCTGCACGGGGAAGCCCGACGGCGTGGTGGCACAGCTCCGGGCGAAGGTGCCCGAACCCCAGCCCTGGATCACGCTGAATGTCACCGGCGACTTCATGCTCGCCCGGGGTGTGGCCCGCGCCATCCGGGAGAAGGGTGCGCTCTATCCCATCGAAAAAGTGAGCCGCCACCTGTCGGCGGCGGACCTGACGTTCACCAACCTGGAATCGCCCATCGGCGTCAAAGGCCGGGCTCTGCCGGGCAAACAAATCTGGTTCCGGGCGGCCCCTGAAGCCATGGAGATTCTCAAGGCCGCTGGCGTCGACGGCGTAACTGTGGCGAATAACCATATTCTGGACTATGACAGCGAGAACTTCCTCGAGACGCTGGACCTGCTGAAGCAGGGTGGAATCAAATACGTGGGCGGCGGCAGGGATCTGGCTGAAGCCCGCAAGCCCATGGTGCTGGAGGCCAAGGGCATCCGAGTGGCCTTCGTGGGTTACAGCGAGTTCGCTGACCTCTTCTTCGACTGGGACTACCCCCGTACGTTCCATGCGACTGACAAGCTTCCCGGCGTTCCGCGCATTCAGGACGACTGGCTGGCGGAGGACATAAAGGCCGCCCGTTCCCAGGCTGACGTGGTGGCCGTGGTTTTCCACTGGGGGCTGGAGTTCGTGAACTACCCGACGGAGGAGCAGCGGCGCATCGCTCACCGGAGCATCGACCTGGGGGCCGATCTGGTGCTGGGCTACCATCCCCATGCCATCCAGGGCTTCGAGCTGTACAAGGGCAAGTTCATCGCCTACAGCACCGGTAACTTCATCATGGACCGGCAGGACACGGATCTCGCCCGGGAGTCCATGATTCTGGACTTCCTTGTCAGCAAGGAGGGCGTCCGATCCGTCTCGGTCCTGCCCGTGTGGATTGCGGCGGAGCAGCCGTACATCATGACCGGGGCCGAGGGTGAGAAGCTGCTGCAAAAGATGCGGACCATTTCGGGGTGGAAGTAGGAAGCAAGAGGGGCGCACCTTTGCCGGTGCGCCCCTCCCCTGTTCTACTCGTCCCCGGCCAGCCCGGCCAGCCCGGCCAGGGCGGCCTCGGTGCGGCGAATCTGGGCGGCAACCGCCCGAACGGCCTCCGCCTGCTCCTTGGCCACACGGCTGGCGGCTGAGACGTGGCTTGCCATCTGATCGAAGGAGTTCTGCCACTGGGCCAGCGCACCGGAAATCTCCGCTGCCGAGACTCGGGTCCGCTCGGCCAGCTTGCGAATCTCGTCGGCGACCACGGTGAAGCTCGCACCGGCCCGTCCGGCGTGGGCAGCCTCTACCGCGGCGTTCAGTCCCAGCAAGTTGGCCCGCTGGGCCAGGTCGTTGATCATCTGAAGCGCTGCGGCCGTGGTGCGGCCCCGCTCCAGCAGCTGAGAGGTGGCCTGGCTGAGCGTGTCGGCCAGCTTCTGGTGCTCCGCCGTGCCGGCCAGGTTCTGCGTTGGGTTCCGCAGAAGGTTCGCCCGCCCGCGCCATGAGTCCTCTGCACAAAGAGGCAGAAGAGCCTTGAACCTGTTACCAATCCTCGCTACATGAGGTCGATTTCGGGCGGCTCGCAGCCCAGTTGCCGGGCGAGGGCCACCACCTGTCCCCGGTGGTGCGCATCATGGGTGATCACGTGCAGGAACAGCTTGGCCGTGGTGAACCGGACCTCGGTCCCGCTGGAATACCGAACCAGATGCTCCTGCCCCATGTCCGCATCGGTCAGGCCGGCCACGTACGCTTCCGTGCGTGCCCGCACCTCATCTGCCAGGCGCTTCACCGCCGCCACGTCCGGGCAGGCCGCGGGATCAAAGTCGGGGCGAGCCCGATGAAGCACGGCGTGCTGGATCCAGAACTCCTCGGCTTCGAGGCAGTGAATGAGGGTGCCGCGCAAGTCGCGCCAGCCCACGTTCAAGGGCTTCGTGAACGCCGCGGCTGGAAGTGTCTGCAGGAACTCGTAGACGCGATTGCGCCGGTCGTAGTGGTAGGCCAGCAACTCCCTTGTGGTTCCCAACGGCATGAACATGGCGGGCTCCTCCATATTGCCTAAGTAGTCGTTCAACCATTACTATGATAACAGTTTCTGTCCCCCGAAGGAGGGGCTGCACCATGCAGATTCGCCGTATGACCGGCCAGGACCTGGAATCAGCCGTGGCCGTCTGCGCATCGAACAACTGGGGCGATATGCGGGCGGCATTCGCTTTCCATGCGGGGCACCCGGACTGCCACAGCTTTGTGGCGGAGTCCCATGGGAGCGTGGTGGCCACGGGCGTGGGCACCTGCAGGGGTGCCACCGGCTGGGTAGGCCAGATTTCCGTTCTGCCCGAGTATCGGGGCCAGGGGATGGGCACGGCCATGACCCGGCATATCATGGACCGGCTGCTGCAGCTGGGCTGCGAGACGCTGCTCCTCATCGCCACGGAGATGGGCCGGCCCATCTATACGAAGTTGGGCTTTGTTATGGACTCTGATCTGGTCTTCCTCAAGGGTCCGACACGGGCCGAGCCTCCGAACTGCGCCCCGGCACTGCGCCCGCTGTTGCCCGGGGACCTGGCGGCGATCTGCTCGCTGGATCGGCAGGCTACAGGCGAGAACCGAAGGGCGCAACTCGAAGCCTGCCTGCCCATTGGCGGCTGGATTGTGCCCGACGGCGGCGCATTCTGGCTGCAGACCCCGTGGGGCGGCGGGCCCATCGTGGCGACAGATCCCGCCGTGGGCTGCGCCTTGCTCGACTTTCTGCGCGGAAAGGCCGGCGAACTGGGCGTCGCCGAGACGACGCACGCTCTGCCGGCCGGGAATGCGGTCGCGATTGGTCACCTGACAGCCAGCGGGTACCGGGAGACCAGCCGCCTCGCCCGCATGGTCTGGGGGAAGCCCCTGCGGTGGTCCCCGCCCATGCTGTTCGGTCGCTTCAACGGGGCCCTGGGCTGACCGCTTACTGGAGCTTGGTGCCCGGATTCATGGGCCGGTCGCCGGCCCGGTCTACCTCGCCGTCGAGCAGGTGCGTCATGCCCCGCACGAGCGTGTCGTCCTCAAGCACGCTGTACAGGTGATACCCCAGGTCCTCGCGGTCCCTGAGGACCTCTTCCAGCACCTCCACGGTGCCGAAGTCGTTCAGTTCATGGGCCCGGGAGATGGTCTTCCGGAGCATCTCCTGGAGCTTCAGCTCGTGCTCGAGGTCGTTGCGCAGGAAGTCCCGGATGGAGTACCGGCCTTCCGGCTCATGCTTAATATAGGACAGTTCGTGCTGGGTAACAGGGTGAGCCGTGGGCACGCCGCCGAGACGGGCGACACGCTCGCCCACCTCGTCAATGTGCCTGTTGGTCACCTCGATGTGCTCGTTGAGCAGCTCGTGGATGCTCAGGAAGCCTTCGGCGCCCTCGCTCATCCAGTGGTGCTTATTGTACTGGTGCACAGCGACGGTCAGCGCGCACTGATGGTCGTCAAGATGAAGGGCCATCTCGTGCCGCACTTCGTAAGGCAGGCCGATGCCGGCGCCCAGCCGCTTCACGGTGCGGGGCTCCTGACGGGTAATCATCTTGTGCTCGGTGGAATGGCCCGGCATGGCAGGGTTGAAGCCCGACTTGTCGAGGTTGAACTTGCCCTCGAAGTTGCTCAGGTTCGTCATGGCCGTGGCCAGCGTCTGGGCCGGCGACGGGGAAGGGGGCTGAAGGTTCTCCAACACGCTCCATCTCCTTTGACTGCGGAATCACAACGCCGCCCTTAGTGTGGCGCCCGTGCCGCTGCCTTACTCCGGGCAGACTACAGTCGAAGGAGGCGTAGCCATGGTCAACCTTTTCCGACAGATGCCCGCCGAGCAGGGAGGCCTGACAGCAGCCCTGCTGGCCCTTCTGGAGCACAGTGACCCCAGCTTGTTGGGCGGGCTTCTCGAGCAAGCCGGCATCGCCGCCAAGACCCCGCCGGACGCTCCCGTGGAAGCACTCTACCCTGCCCGCGACGGGCCGCCAGGCAGCGGCGCCATTCTTCTGCCGGGACTGCGGCTGACGGTGGCCGCACAGGCCCCGGGGGAACGGTTCGATGCCGAAGGGCTCGCCGGAGCGCCGGGCATACCACTGGCTGTGACTGTGACGGGAAAGGCGTCCCAGGGCGTTCGTGCCCTTTCGTGGGAGCAGTTGGACCGCTGGCTTCGGGCCGCGACCGAGCAGTACGGCCCTGAAGGGCGCACCGGCTTTCTGGTCCGCCAGTTCCGGGAGTACCTGCCCCAGGTGGGCATCGAGTTATTCGCCGGCTTTGAAGCCGGGCTGCTCACCGAGGCTCCTGAGGCCCTCACTGTGCTGGGGCAGTTCTTTCAGACGGCCGAGCGGTTCTTCGACCGGCTGGTTCCCGCCCTGTCAGCCGCCTATGAAGGCATGGCCCGCTTGAGAACAGCCCGCTCCGACGACCTTCTGGCAGGATACTGCTACAGCGACTTCGGCGGCCCCCCCTGCGGGCCCGGCGGCTTTCTGCGGGTGGCCCTCCGCTTGCCCCAGCGAGAGCTGCAGACGTCCCTTTGGGTAGTGCCGGGCGGCGGTGACAGCCACGCCCGCCTTTTCGAGGCGCTTACCGACGATGGCTCCCTGCTCACCGCTCTGCAGCGTCTGGAGGCATCGCCCTTGCTTTGGCTCTGGTCGGCCGGCGACGAGCGCCGTCTGCCGCTGGACGACCTTTCCCCCGACGACCTGCAGGAGCTCGACTGGCCGCAGTACCATGCCGCCATCCAGGTGAGCCTGCCGTTCGATGCCCTGGCCGGGGAGGCCCTGCTCGGTCGCTCTGCCGCACAGGCCGGCGACCTGCTGGAGGCACTGGCGCCTGTGCTGACCAAGACCTTTCACTGACCGTACAGACCTCTCTAAAGAACGGGGGCGACTCTCAGAATGCGCATCCTCATCTATGGTGCCGGTGTCCTCGGCAGCCTCTACGCGGCCCGCCTGGCTGAAAGCGGACATGATGTAACCCTTCTCGCGCGCGGCCAGCGGCTAGAGGAACTGCGCTGTCACGGCATCGTCCTGTTGGACGAGGAGAGCCAGCGCGAGACCATCACCCAAGTCGCGCTAACAGACCACCTGCATCCGGATGACGTCTACGACCTGTGCATGGTGGTCATGCGGGGCAATCAGGTGAGAGAGATACTGCCCGTCCTGGGAGCGAACCGGCGCATCCCCAGCATCCTCTTCATGGTCAACAACGTCGCCGGCCCGGGCATGTGGAAGGCCAGGGTGGGCGCTGAACGGATCCTCCTGGGCTTTCCGGGGGCCGGGGGCGCCAAGGACGGTCACGCGATCCGGTACTCCATCCTCGACAAGGGCACGCAGCCGACTACCCTCGGCGAACTGGACGGAAAGGTCACCCCTCGCCTCACCGCCATCGCTGGAGCGCTCTCGTCTGCAGGCTTCCCGGTGGCTATCAGCAACCACATGGACGGTTGGCTGAAGACCCACGGGGCAGTCATCGTCCCAATTGCGGCGGCCATCTTGATGTCAGGCGGCAGTACCCGCAAGGCCGCTCTCGACCCCGAAGTCCTGCGGCTGTGCGCCCGGGCCATCAAAGAGGCCATCAGCGGCTTGCGAGCCTGGGAGATTCGTATTGAGCCCACCAAGTACCGCTTCCTGAGCCTGCTGCCCGACCCGCTGCTGAGCGCCATTCTACGGCGAATCTTTGCCAAGCCCCGTTCCGAGTTGACCATGGCCCGCCATGCCATGGGTGCCCGCGACGAAATTCGCTTTCTCGCAGAAGACCTCATGGCCTTGGTGAAGGGCTCGGGGCGCCCCTCGCCGGCGCTGGACCGCATCATCCGCTTCGTATGACAGAAAGCCCGCCCGGGCACGCCCGGGCGGGCTTCACTTACCTGTCTATATGCGGCGGTGACGGGCCCGAAGGCCCTTGGGCTTGCCCAGTACTTCGGCCATCACCACAGCCTGCGCCACTCGGTCCCGGTCTGCCATCGCCAAGTCCAGCTCGGTGGCACCGGCCTCGACGGGCAGGGCATACGAGTCTTCTCCAAGCTGGGCCAGGCCCTCGGTGAACCGCTCCAGCCGTGCAGCGGACATCCCGGCCACGTCCCGGTCGAACTGGTCACGGTCTGCCTGAAAGGTCTGCCCCGCGGCCGGGCCTTCTGTGCCAATGCCCTCACTGCTGGCGCCACCCATGCTGCCGCTCTCGCCCTCGTCTGAGAACAGCGTCTGGGGCGGCTTCTTGCGCGGCTCCGGCGGAGCGGCAGGAGCCGGGTTTTGGGCCTGACCCTGCGGTCCCGGCCACTGGCGGGGTGCCTGAGGCCACTGCGGCGGCGCAGCGGGACGCGGCCCGGGCTGGGGCCACTGGGGCTGCCCCTGCTTCGCTACCGGACCGGGCCACTGCGGAGGCTGCGGCCGCTGGGGCAGACCGCCCCGCCGATCGTTCTCCTTCTTGGCCACCTTGCCAATCAGCGAGAACGCCGCGAAGAGCAGGAAGACCAGGATTCCAAGAAAGGACTCCACGGCCCTCACCTACCTCTTATCCGGCTGAGCCCCACCCGACTGCGGCCCGCGGCCAATGTTTTCCCGCATGGCCGTGTCGGCCTGTACGTTCTGCATGTTGACATAGTCCATCACGCCCAGCTTGCCCTCGCGCAGGGCCTGTGCCAGCGCCAGAGGAACCTCGGCTTCGGAAGCGACGACCTTGGCCCGCATGCGCTGGGTTTCGGCCTTCATCTCCTGCTCTTCCGCCACGGCCATAGCACGCCGCTCTTCGGCCTTCGCCTGGGCCATGCGCTTCTCTGCTTCGGCCTGGTCGGCCCGCAGGCGGGCGCCAATGTTGGTGCCCACATCCACGTCAGCGATGTCAATGGAGACGATCTCGAACGCTGTGCCGGAGTCGAGGCCCTTGGCCAGCACCGTGCGGGAGATCTTGTCGGGGTTCTCAAGCACTTCCTTGTGCGATACGGCCGAACCGATGGTGGTGACGATGCCTTCGCCCACACGGGCGATGACCGTCTCTTCACCGGCGCCGCCGACCAACCGGCCGATGTCCGCCCGCACTGTAACCCGGGCCTTCGCCTTGAGCTCGATGCCGTCCTGGGCCACGCCCGCCACGATGGGCGTCTCGATGACCTTCGGGCTGACCGACATCTGCACGGCCTGAAGCACGTCACGACCGGCCAGGTCGATGGCTGCCGCCCGCTCGAAGGGCAGGTCAATGCCGGCACGATGGGCGGCGATCATTGCGTTGACCACACGGTCCACGTTGCCGCCGGCCAGGTAATGAGCCTCAAGCCGGGACAGGTCAACCGCCAGGCCGGCCTTTTCGCCCTTGATCAGGGGGTTGACGATCCGCACAGGGGGAACCCGGCGCAGACGCATGCCGACCAGATAGAAGATGCCCACCCGCACGCCGGCCGCAGCGGCCGAGATCCACAAGCCCAGCGGAACGAAGCTGAAGAAGATGGAGAGCACCAGCACCACCACGAAGATGACAAGTACCGGACCGAAAAGTTCCATAACGCTACCTCCGTTCAACACCGTTCAGACTGCGACACACTACTGGCCCAAAACGCGGACCACCACGCGGGCGCCGTCCACCTGAATCACCCGAACGGCCGCCCCTGCAGAGACGAATTCGCCCTCGGTAACCACATCCACCTTCTCGCTGCCAAACAGAGCGGTGCCGGCCGGCCGAAGGACCGTCAGGGCCTTGCCCTCCCGGCCCACCAGGCGGCTCAGGTCCGCCCGGGGCGGCACCTGGCCCCGCGCATCCCGCTCCAGGGTCAGGGCCTTGCCGAGCCCCCGCTTGCTGATGCCCTGCACGATGCCGAACAGCGCCACAGTAAAGGCAAGGGTGGCCCACATCAGATAGCTCGTAGCCAGCGTGGTACTAGGCACCGACATGAAAATCGACGCTGCCACGGAGATCAGCCCTCCGATCCCAAACACGCCGAACCCCGGCACGAACGCCTCCACCACCAGGAGCACGATCCCCAGGAAAGCCAGGCCAACCTCCAGCAGGCCTGCGGTGCCTACCAGTACATTGCCCAGGAAGAACAGGCCCAAGCAGACGATGCCGATGAATCCAGGCACGGCGACACCCGGCTTGATGAACTCAACGCCGATGGCGATGACGCCCACGATCAGGAGCAGTACGGCCACCCAGGGGATGGTCAGAAGCCGGCCGAACCGCTCAGACATGGTCGGCTCCACCGTCACCTGTGTACCGGCAATGCCTGCCTGCTTGAGTGCGTCGTTCAGGTCCCCAGCGATCCCGTCCGCGTACTTCTTGTCTACGGCCTCCTGGGCCGACAGCACGAGCAGTTCGGTGGTCTGCCCCGCGATCTTGGACTTGGTGTCGACCATGGCCTGGGCAATGTTCGGATCACGCTTGCGGGCCTCTGCCGTGGAGCGAAAGGCCCCGATCCAGACGGACATCGTCTTGTAGTCCGCCGGCGCGGTCGACCCCCTGTACCTGGGCTCAGCCGCCCCGATGCGGGAGCCGGTCTGCATGTAAAGCTTCTCAGCCGCCGTGGCCACCAGTGCGCCGGCTGAAATGGCGTTGTCCTGCACGAGCACCAGGGTGCGGGCCTTGGAGTGCAGAATCCGCTCCTGCATTCGCATGGCGGAAGTCACCAGGCCGCCGGGCGTGTCGAGCACGATAGCGACCGCTGCGCTCCCCTCCCCGCGGGCCTGCACATCGGCCTCCGCCAGGTCGAAGGCTCGCTCCAGCATTTGAACGGCTGCCTGGTCAATCTCCTGCATGTTGTCAATGCGAACGACGTAAACGTTGGGCGCCCCCGCTCCGGCCACGCCGGGGAGAACAACCAGTGCCGCCAGCAAGGCCATGACGATTGTTGCCGCGAATCGGCGCAAGTTGGCCACCTCCCATAATCTCCGGGGGGTACCACCGCCCCGGTCTCAATCCCCAATCAAACGGTCCCGCTCCGGCCCCGGCACCCAGGTGGCCTCGGCAGGCGCCTCAGCCTTCTCCACCTGGACCAGGTTGGTGTGGAACGTGGCTCCGCCGCCGTAGTCCGACGGGCGGTCTGAGGTCAGTGCGTTGATTCCCTTGCCATCTGGCATGAACCGGCTCCACCAGATGGATGGCGAGATCGCCACCCCCGGTTGGCTCCAGTCGCCTACCTGCGCCTGCAGCCTTACGCTCCCCCGGTCGTTAAAGACCCGGACCCAGTCCCCCGAGGCTACTGCCCGCTCCCGAGCGTCGGCCCGGTTGAGGTAGATGGTCGGCGCCCCCTCGCCCCGCATCATACGCGGCTGGTTGGCAAAGGTCGTGTTCAGGAAGTGATGGGCCGCCGGTGACACCAGGTTGATCGGGTATCGCCGGGCCAACTCCGGCGAACCATCCACCGATTCGGCCGGGGGCACATACTCGATCACCGCATCGTGTCCAGCCCGGGCCAGTTCCTCTGAGTAGAACTCCAACTTCCCTGACGGGGTTCGGAAACCACCTTCGGCAAAGGGCGCCGGCGCTCGCTGGATCTTCACCATGTACTCCCGGCGCAGCCGCTCCAGGGTTATGCCCTCCAGCGAGGGGCTACCCGAGGCCAGAGCCTGGCGGATCATCTCTTCGTCACTGTCCTGGAAGCAAGGGTCAGTAAAGCCCATCACCGCAGCAAGACGCCGGAACAGTTCCGTGTTGGGGACCGCCTCGCCGAGCGGCTCAATGGCCGGCTCATTGAGCTGCACGTAGAGGTGCCAGTACGACCACATCAGGTCCAGCTGCTCCAGCTGCGTTGTAGCAGGGAGCACGATGTCGGCCCACCGGCACGTGTCGGTCAGAAGCTGCTCGTGCACCACGGTGAACAAGTCTACACGGGATAGACCTGTGAGCACCCTCGATTGGTTCGGTGCAACTGCAGCTGGATTTGAGTTGTACACAAAAAGCGCTTTGACGGGCGGATCGCTGACCTCTGTCAGGGCCTTGCCCAGTTCGATCATATTAATGGTGCGGGGCTTTGGGTCTGGCATAAGGTCCGGCCGTTCAAGGGCGCTACTATTGAACCCATAGGAGCCCGAGTTCGAAAGCAGGAAGCCGCCGCCGGGGTCGCGCCAGTGTCCGGTCAGTGCCGGCAGCATGGCGATGGCCCGCACAATGCTGCCTCCATTGCTGTGGCGCTGCAAGCCGTAGCCCACTCGCAGAACGGCGGGGCGGCTCTCAAACCAGAGGCGCGCAAACCGGCGGATCTCCTCCGGAGCGACACCCGTCACTGCGGCTGCCCTCTCCGGCGACCACTCCGCCACCTTTTGAGCAAGCTTGTCGAACCCTAGCGTGTGCTCCTGAATGTAGTCGCGATCCACCAGGTTCTCCGCAATCAGTACGTTCATGACGCCCAGCACGAAGGCTGTGTCCGTTCCGGGACGAGGCGAAATGTGCCAGTCAGCCTCCCTGGCCGCCTTGTACCGGTAGGGATCGATGACCACCAGTTTGGCACCCCGCCGCCGGGCCTCCTGAATGATGGGCCACTGGTGGCTGTTGGAGGAGATCACGTTGACGCCCCACACCACAATAAGCCGGGCGTTTACCATGTCCTCCGGGTCAGGCCCCTGTTTGGTGCCCATGGTCGCAAGCATAGCCTCGCCGCCGGCCGCCGCACAGATGGTTCGGTCCAACTGGCTGGC
>Ga0196971_1000441_pt1 | contig 31654 bp, 29 predicted proteins | sample S1v_1013CmetaG_FD_148660 | JGI IMG/M metagenome (GOLD analysis project Ga0196971, IMG submission 148660) | Soil microbial communities from Anza Borrego desert, Southern California, United States - S1+v_10-13C | ecosystem: Environmental > Terrestrial > Soil > Desert | place: USA: California...
CGTCGCCGACGGTGACGTGCAGGTCTTTTACTTCAAACACGCTCATTTGCTTTCTTGTAGTCGGCGACGGTGCGCGTCTTGTCGCCTTTTGCATTCGCCACCGTGATGAACCAGCCCGCAGAGACGAGCGCCGTGATTGCAAACACGGCCGTGCCCCAAATCAGATCGCCGCTAGCGCCCATCCAAGCGAATGCGAAACCGCCGATCAGCAGCGCTAGAACGAACACGCCGGACGCGGCAAAGCCCTTCCAGTGTACCGGCGCATAAGCGTTGCGCCGGTCGCCGATCGGGAAACGCCGTGCAAACCAATATTCGCCCTGCGTTGTCATTATGGGCAGAGCCCCGTCGTCCATTCTCCGGGAGTCGCGCCACGCGCGCACTGATTGCGGCGATAGGCGTTGGTCGGATACCAACCGTCCGGCTCGCGGCGGAATTCGACGCGGACATGGCCGGCGGAGACAGAATCGTCGGCAAGCCCGGAGCGAACGATGTCGGCGATCGCGCCATCGCCCTCTTCACGAACACTCAAACTGACGTTCGAGCCTTCGGTGACTTCAGGCCCCAGCAGCGGATCGAGCGCTTCCATCACGCTCGGCGCGCCGAATACGCCGACTTCGCTGGGTTCGATCGCGGTGAAGAGATCATTGGGCGCGCCGAGCAGCGACGCGTCTACGGGGGGCAGTTCATCGCGCTGCGTCGCGCTCTGTTCGCCCCCGTCCTCCGGCGATGTGATCACGCCGCCATCGCCCTGATCACTCGGCGGGTTCTGGCCGCACGCCGCCACAGCCAGCGTCAGCGCCAAAGCCGCGAGGCCATTTCGCACCAATCTCATCCCACGCTCCCCTCGAGGCTAACTTCCAGCAGCTTTTGCGCTTCGACCGCAAATTCCATCGGCAGCTTCTGCAGCACGTCGCGCACGAAGCCATTCACGAGCAGCGCCACCGCTTCCTCCTCGGGAATGCCGCGGGCGCGCAGATAGAATAGCTGATCGTCCGACAGCTTTGTCGTCGTCGCTTCGTGCTCGAACTGCGCGTCCGGCGTGCGCGTCTCGACATAGGGCACGGTGTGCGCCGCGCATTGATCGCCGATCAGCAGCGAGTCGCACTGCGTGAAATTGCGGGCGCCCTTCGCCTTCGCATGCGCAGAAACCAGCCCGCGATAAGCGTTGGACGAGCGACCCGCCGATATGCCCTTCGAGATGATCCGTGAGCGCGTGTTCTTGCCCAGATGAATCATTTTGGTGCCGGTGTCGGCTTGCTGGCGGCCATTGGTGACGGCGATCGAATAGAACTCGCCGACACTGTCGTCGCCGCGCAGGATGCAGCTTGGATATTTCCAGGTGATCGCGGAACCGGTTTCCACTTGCGTCCAGTTGATCTTCGAACGCGGCCCGCGGCAATCGCCCCGTTTGGTCACGAAATTGTAGATGCCGCCCTTGCCGTCGGCGTCGCCGGGCCACCAATTCTGCACGGTGGAATATTTGATCTCGGCGTCTTCCAGCGCGACCAATTCCACCACCGCCGCGTGGAGCTGGTTTTCGTCGCGCATCGGCGCCGTGCAGCCTTCAAGATACGAAACGTAGGAGCCGCTATCCGCTATGATCAGCGTGCGTTCGAATTGCCCAGTGCCTTCCGCGTTCATGCGGAAATAGGTCGACAGCTCCATCGGGCAGCGCACGCCCGGCGGCACGTAGACGAAAGAGCCGTCAGAGAAGACGGCGCTATTCAGCGTGGCGAAGAAATTGTCGGACGTCGGGACGACCGAGCCCAGATATTGCTTCACCAGCTCCGGATGCTCGCGCACCGCCTCGCTCATCGGGCAGAAGATCACGCCCGCTTTCGCCAGCTCCGCTTTGAACGTGGTGACGACGGAAACGCTGTCGAAAACCGCATCGACGGCCACTTTGGGCGCGCCTTCGACACCGAGAAGCACCTCCTGCTCACGCAGTGGGATGCCGAGCTTCTTATAAGTCTCCAGAATCTCAGGATCGACGTCGTCGAGGCTCTTATATTTCGCGCCGCTTTTCGGCGCCGCGTAATAGCGGGCGGCCTGATAATCGATCGGCGGATAATTCACGAGCGCCCACGTGGGCTCATCCATCGTGAGCCAGCGTTTGAACGCTTCGAGCCGCCAGGCCAGCATCCAATCCGGTTCGTCCTTTTTGGTCGAAATGTAGCGAACGATGTCTTCGTTGAGGCCGGGCGGCGCCAGTTCTTGCTCAAGCTCGGTGATGAAACCGTGCTTGTACTTCTCCGCCTCCAACGCGCGCGCGGCGGCGACCGTGCCCTTGTCGATGGACTCTTTCACAGCGCTGCTCATGCCGCCGCTCCTTCCGGCGCACGGCGCGCGCTGATCTTGTTCAGCGCATGCAGCGCTTCATCGACGTCAGTGTCTTTCGACTCATGTCCGAAACTGACGCGCAGCGCGCCCTTGGCCAAGTCGGGCGCGACGCCCATCGCCGCAAGCACGCGGCTGGAGCGCACTTTGCCGGATGAGCACGCAGCGCCGGAGCTGATGGCGATACCCTCCAGGTCCATCGCGATCACCGCGGTCTCGGCGTTGAGACCCGGCAGCGCGAAGTTCGATGTGTTCGGCAAACGCGGCGCGCCCGCGCCAAAAATCACGGCGCTCCCCGGCAAACCGGCTTCGAAGCGGTCGCGCAGCGCACGAACCCGCTCAGCTTCCTCCGTCAAATCCTGCAGCGCCCATTCCACGGCCACAGCAAAGCCGACAAGCGCAGCGCCGTTCTCCGTGCCGGGCCTGCGCCCACGTTCCTGACCGCCGCCAAAGCGTGTCGTCGCAAACGGCGCGCCCGGCGCGAGGATCAGTGCGCCGGCGCCGGCAGGGCCGCCCAGCTTGTGGCTGGACACGACGAGGTAGGTCGCATCGAGGTCGCTAACGCTGACCGGAACGCGGCCAAACGCTTGCGCGGCATCGACCAGCAACAGCGCCCCATGCTCGCGGCACAGCGCCGCCACGCGCGCCATCGGTTGGATCACGCCGGTTTCGTTGTTCGCTAGTTGCAGCGCCAAGAGTGCGGGCTTGGGCGCCTCGGCAAGCAGCGTCCCAAGCGCGTTGAAGTCAATCACGCCGTCCGCCTCGACCGGCGCAATGCGCTTTGCCTGCAGCGCACGCGTGGCGTGTTCATAGATGGCGTCATGCTCAACAGCAGAGATGATCAGCGACGCAGCGCCAGAACTCGTCAGCGCCAAATGCAACGCTTCCGAAGCGCCAGCGGTGAACACGACATTCTCCGCTGCCGCATCCAGCGCTGCGCCGAGCTTCTCGCGCGCGTCTTCGATCATCGCACGCATGCGGCGACCGAATGCATGCACCGACGAGGCATTGCCGCCCAACGCTAGCGCGCGCGACATCGCCACAGCGGCCTCCGCACGGATCGGCGCGCCCGCATTGTAATCGCAATAGATCGGCGTCTTCGTCATCAAACCTATTCCGCAGCGACCCGTGCGCTGCCGTCGAAACGCTGCTCCAAGACGTCGGCCAACGACACTGAGGCGAGGAAGACCTGAATGCGGTCGCCCATCTCCTGCCAGAGCCCGTGAGCGATGCAGCGGCCGGTGCGGCCAAGACAGCCCTTCATCGAGCCCTCCTCGCAGCGCGTGGCTTTGATCGGCTCGTTCACCGAGGCGATGATCTCCGCCACGGTGATCACATGCGAGCCGCGCGCGAGGCGATAGCCGCCGCCCGGACCACGCACCCCGGCCACCAGGCCGGCGCGGCGCATCCGGGCGAAGAGCTGCTCCAAATAGGAGAGCGAAATCTCTTGCCGCCGCGCCACCTCCTGTAGCGGCACCGCGCGTTGATCGCCGCCGTGCAGCGCCAGGTCCGCCATCGCCATCACCGCATAGCGGCCTTTCGACGTTAAACGCATGCCGATCCTTTCCCGCGCCCTCGCACGCTCCCAAATTCATGCTAGAAGCCGCCCCCTTCGAGGGGCCGGGTCTTGCGTGTCAGCTAAGATACCCGAGTGTTTTGGTCAAGAATTAGCCGCCGAAAGTTTCCGGCCGGCTGGGGTCGCATGAATGGCTGAAGTGATTTTTCCGGGCGCAGCAGGCCGCGTTGAAGGCCGGTATCAGGAGCCGTCAAAGGAGGGTGCGCCGATCGCGCTCATCCTGCATGGCCATCCGCGCGCCGGCGGCTCGATGCAGGACCGCGTCACGGTCCAGCTCTACAAGCTCTATGCCGACAAGGGCTTCGGTGTGCTTCGCTTCAACTTCCGCGGCATCGGCCGCAGCCAGGGCGTGTTCGATAACGGTATGGGCGAACTCTCCGACGCCGCTTCCGCGCTCGACTATCTGCAGAGCATGAACCCGAACGCCGAGCAGTGCTGGGTGGGCGGCTATTCGTTCGGCGCCTGGATTGGCCTGCAACTGCTTATGCGCCGCCCCGAGATCGATGGCTTCATCGCCGTGGCGCCGCCGGCAAACCACTACGATCTCTCCTTCCTCGCCCCGTGCCCGGCCTCCGGCGTGATCATCTACGGCACGCGCGACAGCGTCACGACGGCGCAGGATATGGAGCGCGTGATCAGCCGCATCCGCACGCAGAAGAACATAAAGGTCGATAGCGCGCCGATCGAAGGCGCCGATCACTTTTTCCGCGGCCGCGATCCCGGCGAGGATCATATGGCCGATGTCGAGCGGCTTTCGCGCGAGTACCTTGAGCGGCGCCTCGCAGCGCCGCCCCGGCCGCCAACTTCTAAGCGCTAATTAGTCGCCGCCGCGCAGAAACGCCGGCTTAGGTCCGTTGGAAAACCCCTCCGGACCTGAGTTGTCGCGCTCTTCGCGCGGCTGACGCTCACGACGCGGCTCGCGTGGTTCGCGGGCTTCACGCGGCTCGCGCGCCTCCCGTGGCTCACCACGTTCGCGACGGCCTTCGCCTTCGCTGCCTTCGCTGCGTTCGGCGCGCTGTTCGTCGCCGCCTTCGCGCGGGGCTTCGCCGCCCTCGCGTTCGCCATCAGGCCGGAAGCGATTGCGGCGGCCACGGCGACGGCGATTGTCGCCCTCACCGCGATCGAACTGCTGTTGTTGGCCCTGAGGGAACTCGACGTCCGGCTGCTCGCTGGCTTCGGCCGCGACATCTTCGCGGCCCTCAGCGGCTTCGCTGCCCGGCGCGCCCTCTTCATCGCCATCGAAGTCCTGCTCGTTGGCGTAACGGTCTTGGTGCTGCTGGGGCGGCGGCGCGGCCGGCTGCATTTGCCGCACCAGACGGAAATAATGGTCAGCGTGCTGAAGGTAGTTTTCGCTCAGCACCCGGTCGCCCGACGAGGCCGCATCGCGCGCAAGCTGCAGGTAGCGCTCGTATATGACCGCCGCGGGGCCACGGACCTTGGTATCGGGCCCGTTGCTCTCCATCGTCCGGTTGGGATTGCTGTTGTTGTGCTGATGGCCACCGCCGCCACCACCACCACCGCCGCCCGGCCTACGGCCGCGGCCACGCTGACGCTTCATGGAATGTCCACCGTGCATTCTGTGGTCCTATGAGGTCCGCCTGGAGGGGATGACCAAGGGTCACCGCGTCCTGCGCCTCGTTTCTAAAGCCTAGTTGCTTTGCCAACTCGCCCGATCATCGGGCTGTTACAGCCGGCGACTGCCGCGTTCGATCCTGACCTCGTGCTGAGGAAGCCGCGGCGGCGTTCGGAGCGCGCCTGCCATTGGAACCGGCGCCGGTTCAGCCCCTTGAACCCGTCGGCGATCGATTCCGAGACAGAACGTAATGCGGCCCGGCGAACGTTCCAAGGGTTTTTTCAGGGACGACGCTCATGCCGCACGGCCGGAGACGACCCTGGCGATGCCGGCCAAGTCCAGCCTGGGCGTCTGCGTGCTGACGCCCTGAGCCTCAGCCAGAGCTTGGACCGCTTCCGCCTGCCCCCGCCCCACCTCAAACGCAAAGGCGCCGTTGGGAGCCAGCAAGCGGGGCAATTCGGCAATGATCGTGCGGTAAGCGTCGAGGCCATCGGCGCCGCCGTCCAGCGCCAGACGCGGCTCGAAGCGGGAGACTTCAGGCGCTAGCCCTTCAATGTCGCCGGTCGGGATATAGGGCGGGTTCGAAACGATCAGATCGAACGTCTGCCCCAGACCTGCGCACCAATTCGCCGTGCGCAATTCAAGACGATCCGTGAGACCGAACTTCTCCGCATTGCGCGCCGCGATGGCGACCGCAGCATCGCTGACATCGACGCCTACGCCAGTGGCCAGCGGCCGTTCCGCCAGTATGGCCAGCAGAATCGCGCCCGAACCGACGCCGAGATCCAGCACCCGCGCCGGCTTATCCTTTGGCAAAATTTCCATCGCGACTTCGACCAGAAGTTCGGTCTCGGGTCGCGGCGAAAGCACGTCGGCATTGACCTCGAGGTCGAGCGTCCAGAACGCTTTGCGGCCGAGGATATGGCCGATGGGTTCGCGGCCAAGACGACGCGCCGCCAGCGCTTCAACGGCAGCGACTTGTTCATCTCTCAACACACGGCGCGGATCGGTGATGATGTCGAGACGCTGGACGCCAGCGCCGGCCTCCAGCAGAAGACGTGCGTCGATTACGGGCGTGTCTATGCCCGCGGCTTCCAGCCTTCTGCGCAAGTCCGTCCACAGCGAGACGAGCGTGGTCACGCGTCTTCCTCCAGCGCCGCAAGCTTGCGCGCCTGATCCTCCGCCGCGAGCGCATCGAGGATCGGCTCGAGGCCGGAGCCGTCGATCACTTCGGGCAGATTGTAGACGGTCAAGTTGATGCGGTGGTCCGTCACCCGGCCTTGCGGAAAATTATAGGTGCGAATGCGTTCGCTACGGTCGCCTGAACCAATCTGGCCCTTGCGCTCAGCTGCACGCGCCGCATCACGCATCTCGCGCTCACGGTCATAGAGCTTCGCCTTCAGCACCGTCATGGCTTGAACGCGGTTCTGATGCTGCGATTTGAGCTGGCTGATCACGACAATTCCGGTCGGCAAGTGCGTGATGCGCACGGCGCTGTCGGTTTTGTTGACGTGCTGACCGCCTGCGCCCGACGCGCGCATCGTGTCGATGCGGATGTCCTTATCGTCGACCACAATATCAACGTCGCCTTCCGGCTGCGGCAACACGGCGACGGTCGCGGCGGACGTGTGAATGCGCCCGCCTGCTTCGGTTTCCGGCACGCGCTGCACGCGGTGAACGCCGCTCTCGAAACGTAGGCGTCCGAACACGCCTTTGCCTGTAACGCTCGCGATCGCTTCTTTCACGCCGCCAATGCCGGTCTCGGAGATGTCTTCGAGGTCGAAACGCCAACCTTGGCGGCTGGCATAGCGCTGATACATGCGTAAGAGATCGCCGGCGAACAAAGCGGCCTCCTCGCCGCCAGTGCCGGCGCGCACTTCGATGATCGCCGAGGCGCTTTCGTCCTTGTCCTTCGGCGCGAGCAGCAACAACGCGGCCCGCTCGAGGTCCGGCAATGCCTCTTTCGCCGCGTCAAGTTCATCCTGCGCGAGGGCCGCCATCTCTTTGTCGCCGGCGCTGTCGCGCAGCATGGCCTCAAGACTCTTGATTTCTGCGCGCTTGGCGTTGAGCGCGGCGACGGCGTCCACCAGCGGCTTTAGCTCGGCGTGTTCTTGGCCGAGACGCACGATTTCGGCGCCGTCGGTCGCTGCGCCCAGACGCGCTTCGACCCGCTCATAGCGATCGACCGCCTGCATCAGGCGCCGTTCCAGCCGGGCGAGATCGGACATGCTACGTCACTGCACTTCGGTGAAGATTTCCGACTCCACCGCGGAAATCTGCGGTTCGGCGAAGGCGATCTGCGAATCTGGCTGCCGCGTATAGGGCACGATGACTTCTACCGCGCTGCCATTGGCGGCCTCGATGTGGAAGCAGAGCGCTGCCGCATCGTCACTGCGGGCACGGCCGTCGAATACGAGCCCGGCGGCGATCAGACCGTTCTCTTCTTCATCCTTGCGGAAGCCTGCGATGAGTCCCGAAATGTGATCGTTCGGCGCTGAGCGCTCGATCGGCAGATCGACATTGGTATGAATCTGTTCGCCGGTCTTGCGGATGCCGGCGCCGAACGGCGCAAATGATGCGCCGTCGAGCAGCGCGCGATGCGCGGTGTCGAACAGGTATTCGTATGTGTCCTGCAGGTGCCGCTGCAGCATCGTCAGCCCTTCGCCGTGTCGCGGGATTCACGAATGGTGCGCGCCCGGTCTTCCACCAGTTCTACGATATGGTCGATCATCGCGGCATTGTCGATCTTATGATCGGCCTTGCCGGCCATATAGACCATGCCGGCGCCCTTGCCGCCGCCGGTGAAGCCGAGGTCGGTCATCAACGCCTCGCCCGGCCCATTGACCACGCAGCCGATGATCGAGAGCGTAATCGGCTCGGCAATATGAGCGACCCGCCTCTCCAGTTCATCGACGGTTGCGATCACATTGAAGCCCTGCCGCGCACAAGACGGACACGCGATGATGGTGACGCCGCGCTGGCGCAGCCCCAGCGACTTCAAGAGATCATTGCCGACTTTGATTTCCTCGACTGGATCGGCCGCCAGCGAAACCCGGATCGTGTCGCCAATGCCCGCCCACAGCAGCGAGCCCATCGCGATCGACGATTTTACGGTGCCCGCCCGCAGCGCGCCGGCTTCTGTGACGCCCAAGTGCAAAGGCGCGTCGGTCGCCTCGGCCAGAGCGTGATAAGCGGCGGCCGTCAGGAACACGTCCGAGGCTTTGACGCTGATCTTGTATTCGCGGAAATCATGCTCCTCGAGCAATGCCGCATGGAATAGCGCGCTCTCGACCATCGCTTCCGGGCACGGCTCGCCGTACTTCTCAAGGAGGTGCTGCTCCAACGAGCCGGCGTTGACGCCGATGCGGATCGAGCAGCCATGATCCTTCGCGGCTTGGATCACCTCCCGCACGCGCTGCGCGTTGCCGATATTGCCCGGATTGATACGCAGGCAGGCGGCGCCCGCAGCAGCTGCCTCAATGGCGCGTCGGTAGTGAAAATGAATGTCAGCGACGAGCGGCACATTAGCCGCGCGTGAGATTTGCGCGAACGCCTTGGTAGAATCCTCGTCCGGGCACGAGACGCGTACAATGTCCGCGCCGGCCTCTTCCAATTGACGGATTTGATTGATGGTGGCGTTCGCGTCCGCGGTGACGGTGTTCGTCATCGACTGCACCGCGATCGCGGCGTCGCCGCCTACCTCGACGGCGCCGACGCGTATTGTGCGCGACTTGCGCCGCGCAATCCGCCGCCAGGGCCGAATGTGGTGAAGATCGCCCGCGGCGCCGTCCATGAGGCCAGTTCCTTTCGTCCCCGAGATAGCGCGTCGCGGCTGGTGCTAACAGGGCCGGCCGCTGCGGCTTTAGGTGCGGGGACCGCTCAAATTGGCCTGAGCGACGGGCCGGACGTCATCGATCGCGCGGCCCAGCACCGGCATGCCGACAGTCCCCAGAGCGCCAGCTGGTTCCCCGTTGACGAACAGCTCGAAAGCGCCGCCGTCGCGGGCGTGCAAGGTCCAGCCGGGGCTCGGGTCGGGCCGGTAGACGTCCCCCACCCGCAGCGTGCGGGACAAAAATACCGTCCCGTCCGGGCCGCGCGCCTCAAGCCAACCTTCCGTAACCGCGCGAATCTCCACGACGCGCCGTTCCAGGCCATCCGGGACGGCTGTGGCGCCCGACACCTCCGGCCGCGCCGCCACCTGGGTTTCGGCTGGGGCGGTGACGTCGTTCTGGCTCAGCGCCCGCCAACCCACAAAGCCCGCGGCCAAGAGCACCAACACCGCCGCGGCCATCCAGGGCCGTTCCCTGTGGGGCTTTGAGCTCGGATTGCGGATTTGCTTTTGCACGTCCTCGCGCGTCAGCGCGGATTCATGCTGGAACTGATCGACGATCTGCTTTTCATCGATGCCGAGTTCGCGCGCATAAGAGCGCAGAAACGCCAGCGCGTACGCCTTCCCCGGCAGCAGTTTGACGTTCATCTCCTCGAGCGCTTCGAGGAACTCGCGGCGGACACGAATCCGATCGGCGACCTCATCGAGCGTGAGACCAAGTTGCCGGCGCGCTTCAGACAGCTTGCGGCCGGCTCGCCACGACGGGTCCAATTCCGGCACGCGGCGCACAAGGCGCTGATCGCGCTGTTCGGTCGCGTCAAGCTCGGACGTTGGGTCGGTGGGTGCGGGTTGCAGCATCGGCCGGCTGGTCCCTCCTAGAGACCATTCGTTAAGAAAGGCAAATTTTGAGCCACGAAAACCTAGCCTAATCTCGAATCGCCTACGGCTCAACGCATGGCTCGGGCCCTTTACAGCGCGTAACTGCGCTCATTCGCGAAAGCTGTGAGTTCGGCGCGAATGGAGTCGCCATTGCCGTTCAGCATGCCGTCCAGGGCGCGCGCAAGTTCGCCCGCCTCAAGCGACAGGATCAAGCGCTTCACAGGTCCGACGCCCGACGCTGGCATAGACAATCGTCGATAACCAAGCGCCGTGAACGCCATCGCTTCCAGCGTCCGGCCAGCCGCCTCGCCACAGATCGAAATCTGCAGTCCGGCGGCCTCTGCATCTTCGCGGATGCGGCGCAGGAAGCGAAGGGCCGGCGCGCTGAGAATATCGTAGCGATCCGAGACGCGTTGATTACCGCGATCGGCCGCAAAGAAATACTGCATCAGATCGTTGGTGCCGATCGATAGGAAGTCGGCCTTACCCTTGAGGTCCGGAATCGACCAGGCCAGCGCAGGCGCTTCCACCATGACGCCCACTTCCACCTGCGCCGGGGGTGTCCGCCCGTGCTTGCGGGACCATTCCAGTTCGCGGTCAACGAGCGCGCGGGCGGCCTCGAACTCAGCGACGGTCGTCACTAGCGGAAACATCACGCGCAAGCGCCGGTCCGCCGCCGCGCTGATCAGCGCGCGCAGCTGGTAGCGGAGCAAGGCCGGCCGATCGAGGCCGATGCGGAGGGCACGCCAGCCCAGCGCCGGATTCTCTTCGCGCTCGGCCGCGACGTACGGCAGCACCTTGTCGCCGCCGAGATCGAGCGTGCGGAAAGTGACTGGCCGCTCCCCTGCCGTTTCGAGCACATCCCGATAGAGCAGCGTTTGGCTTTCCAACCGCGGCAGTGTCTCCGAGACCATGAACTGGAACTCGGTGCGGAAGAGGCCGATTCCCTCCGCCCCGGCCTCGTCCAGATGATGCACATCGAGCGCGAGGCCGGCGTTCAGCAGCAGCGTCATCCGCTCGCCGTCGCGGGTGACAGCCGGCGTGTCTTTGAGGCGGGCGAATTCAGCGGCGCGCGCCGAGCGCAAACTGATCCGCTGATGGTAATTGGAGACGATCTGCGGCTCGGGCCGCAGTCTGAGCTCGCCGCGCTCGCCATCGAGCACTACCGCGTCGCCGGCTTCCACGCGCGACAGCAGCCCCGGCAACATCCCCACCATCGGCACGCCGAGCGCACGCGCGACAATCACGGCGTGGGCGGTGTTCGAACCATCTTCGAGCGCCACGCCCTTTAGGCGTTCGGCGCCGTAATCCAGCAATTCGGCGGGGCCCAATTCACGCGCGATCAGGATCGCATCGGCCGGCATTTGCTGCCGGGCTGCGCCATCGACGCCGGCGAGGGCGCGCAGCAGGCGATTGTCGAGGTCCTCCAAATCATGAAGCCGCTCGCGCAGATACGGGTCGCGCGTCGTATTGAACTTGGCCCGGTGTTCGCCGCGGATGCGCTCCACTGCGGCGTCGGCCGAGAGACCTGCGCGCACGCCGTGCTTCAGCTTCGTCTGCCAGCTTGGATCGTCCGCCAGCATGCGGAAGGTTTCGAGCACCTCGCGCGAAACGCCGGAAATACGGCCGGGGTCGCCCTCGATCATCTCCGACAAGGATTGGCGCACCTGCGCCAGCGCGGCGTCGAGCCGCTGCTCCTCACGCACGGGATCATCGGCAATCACACGCCCGAGCGGCGCATGCGGCTCATGCAGCACTGCGGTGCCGATGGCGAGGCCATCGGAGAACGCTTTGCCAATCAGCAGCTCGGGCCGGCTGGCGCGGGCTTCGACGTCGGAAAGCCCCGACAGGTCGCCGAATGCGCCGGAGGCGACCATCTCCGCCAGCACCATAGCAATGGTCTGCAGCGCCTCGACTTCGTCCTCGCCATAGACACGCGAAACGCGGTTCTGGACGACGAGTACGCCAAACGTGCGCTCGGAGCGCACGATCGGCACGCCGAGGAACGACATGTACGGGTCTTCGCCGGTTTCGGGGCGATACGAGAAACGCTCGTGGTGCGGCGCGTCGGCGATGTTGAGCGGCTGCGCGCTTTCGGCGACGAGGCCGACCAGACCTTCCCCGTCCTTCAGCCGCGTGCGGTGAACGGCGGCGGGGTCGAGCCCTTGCGTCGCAAAGAGTTCGTGGACGACGCCGCGGGTCAGATAAATGGAGCAGACGTCGGCGACCATCGTCGCGGCGACCATGGCGACAAGCCGGTCGAGGCGCTGTTGCGCCTCGCCGCCCATCTCCATGATTTCCCGCAGCTTGCGCAGGAGAATCCGGGATCCGCCGATATTGGCCGGACCTGCCATCGCCGCTCAGCGTCCTCCATCGCGACGCGCCGTATTAGGCTGCGTCCAAACCATAAGCCGTGTGCAGCGCCCGCACCGCAAGTTCGGTGTAGGCCGCATCGATCAGCACCGAGATTTTGATCTCCGAAGTGGCGATCGCCTCGATATTGATGCCCTTTTGCGCAAGCGCCGCGAACATCGTCCGCGCAACACCGACCTGACTCCGCATGCCGATGCCTATGACGGAAACTTTGGCCACATCGCGGCGGATATGGATTTCCTCCACGCCGATTTTTTCCCGGGCCGCCTCGATGGTTTCCGCCGCGCGGGGGGCGTCGCGTTCTGGGCAGGTGAAGACGATGTTCTGCCGCCCTTCCTGGCGCGCTTCGCTTTGGACGATCATGTCCACATTGACGTTGGCGTCAGCGAGACGGCCGAAAATGTCGGCGGCGACGCCGGGATGGTCTTCGACGCCCAGCAGCGTGACCTTCGCCTCGTCGCGCGAATAGGCGACTCCGGAAACGACTTGCTTTTCCACGATCTCATCCTCGGGACATACGAGCGTGCCGGGGTTGGGCGCCCCCGGCTCGACAAAGCTTGAAAGCACGCGCACCGGCACGCGCTGCGCGAAGGCGAGTTCGACCGAGCGCGTCTGCAGCACCTTGGCGCCGAGCGAGGCCATTTCGAGCATCTCTTCGTACGAGATTTTCTCGAGCCTTTGGGCCTTGGCGACGATCCGCGGGTCGGTCGTGTAGACGCCATCGACATCGGTATAGATATCGCAGCGGTCCGCTTTCAGCGCCGCCGCCAACGCCACCGCCGAAGTGTCGGAACCGCCGCGGCCCAGAGTCGTGACGCGGCCGCCTTCCGTGACGCCCTGAAACCCAGGTACGATGGCGACCACGCCGGAATCGATCGAGGCGCCGATATCGCCGTCGCTGATATCACCGATGCGCGCCTTCGCGTGAGCCGCGTCGGTGCGGATCGGAATTTGCCAATTCTGCCATGAGCGCGCCGGCACGCCGAGACGGCGCAGCGCCAAGGCTAGCAGCCCGGTCGTCACCTGCTCGCCGGAGGAGACGACGACGTCGTATTCGTCATCGAACTCGCGGCCGCTGAGGGGCGAGCTATTGGCGCCCTCGCCAGCGGCGCCGCGGGCCAAACTCACGAGCCGGTCCGTCTCGCCGGCCATGGCCGAGACCACCACGGCAAGTCCCCGGCCCTCCTTGCGCTCAGCCGCCACCAGGCGCGCAACGCGGGCGATGCGGTCCACGTCGCCCACGGACGTGCCACCAAACTTCATCACCAAACGAGACATGAAACGCGCGCCGGACCGATTGCTGCAGCAGCGAAACGGCCGCAGCGCCGCCCCGCTGGCGCGCCTTAGCATGCTCCGCCGCGACGCGATACCAGCTTGACCCTTTAGCTCGGCTTGATGATCTGAGCCTCATGTCCGGCGCCACCCTAGACCCCGCGGAAGTCGCGAAATTCAACGCGTTGGCGGCCGAGTGGTGGAATCCGAAAGGTCCCTTCGGCGCACTACATCGGATGAACCCTGTCCGGCTTCAATTCATTCGTGATTTCGCGCTGCGTCATTTCCGGACCAAACCGGCGCGGCCGCTCGCCGGGCTTGAGGTGCTCGATCTCGGCTGCGGCGGTGGGCTGGTCAGCGCACCGCTCGCGCGGATGGGCGCGAAGCTCAAGGCAGTGGACGCAGCGCCCGAAGCGATCGGCGCGGCGCAGGCCTATGCGGCGCGGGCGGGGCTCGACATCGCGTTCGAGCAGAACACTGGCGAAGCATTGGTGGAACGCGGCGACACCTTCGATCTCGTGACGGCGCTTGAGATCGTGGAACACGTCTCGGACGTGAACGCGTTTCTCTCAGCGGCGTCCGCTCTCGTAAAGCCGGGCGGCGCGCTCATTCTCTCAACGATCAACCGTACGCAGAAGGCGCGCGCGCTCGCGATCGTCGGCGCCGAGCGGATTCTGAAATGGGCGCCCGAAGGCGCCCACGATTACGACAAACTCGTCACGCCTGAAGAAATTCGCGCCGGCGCGCCCGAACTAAAATGGGAAGAGCCGGTGGGGATCAGTTACGCGCCGCTCGGACCGGGGTGGGCGCTCAGCAGCGACATCTCAATGAATTACTTGATCGTGGGCGTCCGGCCAGTAGGCGGCTAACGGGTCGTCGAACGATTCAAGTGCGACGATACGGCCGCCATCCATCAGGTCGCGAATTTGAAATCCGCCGGCTTGGTGGGCGCGTTTCATCTTTTCGCTATTGAGCCGAGCGTGCAACTCGACACGATCGAGATCGCCTTCGATCTCTCTCGATTGACAGACCGAGTATTCATCCGTCGTCTCGATCAGGTACTCGATCCGATAAAGCACGGCGCTGCTCCTACCCTGCGCTTTTCTCGCATGGGTCCGGAAGGCGTGCGTCTGCCGAAGAGCTAGGCCTCACGGACTAGGAACCGTCATGGTAGCGCGCGAGCAGGCCACACGATAGAGCGCGTCTCCAATGACACGCGCCCCGTGGAACCGGGGCGCGGCCGGACGCCTGTTACTGCCTCTGTCCGCGTGACGGATGATAGCGGTCGCGCAGCAAGGTCTGCCGTGAGACGAGCGGCTGTTCCACGCCTTCGATAAACACCGCGTCGGGGGCCGAAGTCACCTGCAGCGGGTCGCCGTCCCAGATCACGATGTCGGCTTGATAATTGCGCTCGAGCCGCCCCAGGGTCGTGCCGACGCCGAAGATTTCCGCCGGCGTGCGCGACACTGCGGCGAAGGCCGCATCCCACTCCATGCCGTTGGCGACGGCGTTGCCGGCGAGTTGCAGAACGAGCCGCGCCTGATGCGCATCGACCGTGCCGGGCGCCGGCGCAATTGCGACGGTGACGCCGGCGCGATCGAGAAGAGCTGCATTGTCGAGACGCGCCGAGAGCCGCTCGAAGCGATCCGGCAAATTGGACAACGGATCAACGATCACCGGGATCTGCGCGCGGGCGAGGTCATCGGCCACCTGCCAAGCTTCTGCGCCGCCGTGAATGGCGAAGCGAAGAGCCGGATTGTCGCGCTTGAAACGGATCAGGCGGCGTATGTCGGCAGCGCTTTCGATGTGAACGAGAAAGAGACCCTGGCCGCGCGCAAACGGCTGCAGCGCCGCGGCATCGAGTTCGCTCAGCACCGCGCCGCCCTGGCCGCTGCGATAGCGGTTCGGATATTCGCGGGCATCGCGGAGCGCCGCCTCGAACGCCGGCCACAGCGCGGCGCGCGAGCCGCCAACGCGGTTGGCGCCGGTTTCGCCCAGCTCGACAACCATGAAGGCGTTGCCGCGCAACAAGCTGTCCGGCTCACCGCTCATCGAAACGAGGGCGCCGCGGCCGCCAAAAATCGTATCGGTGCTCGACGGCGCAATAGCTGCGTGCGTCACGCCTTCCATCCGCGTCACAGCAACAGCCGTGACCTGAGGATTGAATGCACGGCTCGCGTCCGCCGCAGCTGAAATGTCATCGCTGTCGAGATCTGCGTCATTCGGCGCGCCCGAGCCCGAGATTTCGGAAAGACCGATCTCGCTCATCGCGGCAAACGCGCCAGGGGTCACATAGCGGCCGTTCGCTTCGACAATGCGCGCGCCGCGCGGGGCGGCAATGTCGGCGCCGACGGCGCTCACACGGCCATCGACAATCAGAACGTCGCCGCCTTCGATAGTGCCCGCGGCGCCGTTGGTGACGACGCGGCCATCGCGAATGAGTACGGTCTCGGCGGCGGCCGGCGCGGCGAGCGCGGCGGCGATCAGGAGTGCAGACAGGACTCTCATTGCATGCCCTCCCGGTAGGCTTGCCCAAGCTCGAAGTCGGATGGCCTGTCATTGATTTGATCGCGGTCGTAAACCAGCGCGCCGTCCATGTAGACTTGCTCGGCGACCGCGTAACTCGACAATGGATCTGCCGACCAGATCACCACGTCGGCGCGGCGGCCCGCTTCCAGCGTACCCACTTCATCGTCAATACGCAGCGCCCGCGCCGGATTGCGCGACAGCCAGGTCCACGCCTCACCGCGCGTGATCTCAAGGCCCGCGCGGCGGCCGTCGGCCAGCGCTTTCGCGGCTTCCTGGTTCAAACGCTGAATGCCGACTTCGCTGTCGGAATGGACGATGGCGCAGCCGCCGCCCGCGTGCACGAATGGGATATTTTCGCGGATGCCGTCATAGGCTTCGATCTTGAAACCCCACCAATCGGCCCAAATCGCCGCGCAGATGTCCTCTTCGACCAGAAGATCGGTGATCTTATAGGCCTCCACCGCATGGTGGAATGCTGCGATCTCGAAATCGAACTCGTGTGAGATTTCGATCGCGTTGGCCATTTCGTCGGCGCGATAGCAATGCCATTGCAGCAGGATGTCGCCGTTGAGGACGCCGGCGAGCGTCTCCATTTCCAGATCGCGATCGGGCGGATCGCCATTTCCCTCTTCCGCATTGCGCAGGCGGCGCGCGTAGCGTTCGGCGTTCGCAAACGCTTGGCGATAGCCGGCGACATTGCCCATGCCCGTGGCCGGCGACGAATTGCGCCCGCCGTAAACCCGCGCCGGGTTTTCGCCACACGCCATCTTCATCGATTGCGGCGCGTCCGGAAACTTCATCTCCTGCACCGTGCGTGCGCCAAACACCGGGCGCAGCGTCACCCCGCGGCCGCCGAACAAATTTGCCGAACCGGGCAGCACATGCAGCGTCGTGATCCCGCCGGCGACGGCGCGCTGGAAGCCTGGATCTTGCGGCCACACAGAATGCTCGACCCACACTTCAGCGGTGTTCGGTTGGGTGGCTTCGTTGCCGTCCGAGGTGGCTTGGATGCCTGGCGAAGGATAAGCGCCGAGGTGTGAGTGCGCGTCGATGATGCCAGGCGTGACGAAACGGCCCGAGCCGTCGACCACCGTCGCGCCGTCCGCCGAAAGATTGGCGCCAACCGCCACGATGCGGCCATCGCGCATCAGTACGTCAGCGTTCGCCAGTTCTGCGCCGGCGCCGTCCAGGACCGTGGCGCCTCGGATTAAGGTCGGCGATGAGGGGCGCGGCGCGTAGGTGGACGCAAACGGCATGCGCTCGTCAGCCGCCTCGTCGTCCGTCTCCGGCGCGGTGGCGCAAGCTGTCAGGGCAAGGCCCGCGGCAAGCGCGATGACCGGGTGCAATCTCGAACGCATGAGCCCTCCCCCTTTGAGGCAGCCGCATCAGAGAGAAAACTGTGCGTCGAGACAAGGCCTTGCACGCTTTTCGGGAGAATCCTGCGACGAAGCGCTGCGATTTCAGATGACGCGCTCGACTCCGCGCGCGGCTTTGAGCGCAGCCCGCGCGGCAGGATTGGCCGACACCATCTGCTTGGCAGCGAGTTCCACCTCGCGCCCGTCCTTCAGCTTCAAGATCAGCCGCAGCGGACGCGCCTCGCCCGCTGCCGGCTTCGGCAAGGCCTGGATCGTCTGCGCGAGCAAGTCGAGCGGGGCGCCTTCCTTCAGAATGATGCGCAAATCTTCCGCCGTGCGCGCCTCTGCGGCTTCGACCACTTCGAAGGCGTTGCCATAGAACCGCACGTCACCTTCGTTCCAACGCACCCGCGTCCGCACCACATACGCTTTGCCAACCTGCAGCATCTCGCGCGCCGCCGGCACGTTCTCCGGCAAGATCATCGGCTCGAAATCGCCGCTGGGGTCGGACATCGAGACAAACCCCAACATGTCGCCACTGCTGCCTGGCTTAAACTGCAAGCGCCGGACGACGCCGGCCATCAAATAATAGCGGGGCTCGGTCTCACCCTCTTCGATAATATCTGCGTAGCTCGCGTACCGATCGTTCTCGGCGAAAAAGTCGGAAAGCGGATGGCCGCTCAGATAGAAACCGACGCTATCGCGTTCGGCATCGAGGCGGTCCTGGGCTGACCACGCCGGCGCCTTCGGAAACACCGGCCGCGCGCTCGGTTCATCGGCGCCGAAGAGGCTTGCTTGTGCGCTCGCACGCTCGGCGGCCACACGCTGCGCGTAAGCGGCGACGCCTTCCGCCGCGGCGAAAGCGACCGCACGGTCCGGCTCAAGCGAATCGAACGCGCCTGCACGTGCGAGGTTCTCCAATTGCCGCCGGTTGATCGCCTTCGGATCGATGCGCTCTGCGAAATCGTAGAGCGCCTTGAAAGGCCCGCGCGTTTTACGCTCGGCGACGACGCTCTCCATCGCTGTCACGCCGACATTGCGCACCGCGCCAAGCGCATAGCGAATAGCGACCGCGCCATCCTCTAGCGGCTCGACGCTGAAATCGGCTTCGGACTTGTTGATGTCCGGCGCCAGGAGCGGCGCGCCGATCCGCCGTGAATCCTGGTGGAAAGACGCAAGCTTGTCCGAGTTTGAGATATCGAGGCTCATCGACGCGGCGGTGAAATCCACCGGATAGTGCGCCTTCAGGTAGGCCGTTTGATACGCGACGACGGCATAAGCGGCCGCGTGCGATTTGTTGAAGCCGTAACCGGCGAATTCCTCGACCAGATCGAAAATATGCGAGGCAAGATTCTCGCCCACGCCGCGCTCCTTCGCGCCCTCGATAAAGCGCGATTTCTGCTTAGCCATTTCCGCCGGCTGCTTCTTACCCATGGCGCGGCGCAACAAGTCGGCCTCGCCGAGCGAATAGCCCGAGAGCACTTGGGCAATCTGCATGACCTGTTCTTGGTAAACGATGACGCCGTACGTCTCTTCCAGGATCGGCTTCAGCGTTTCGTGGAGATAATCCGCCTTCTCGCGTCCGTGCTTCACATTGGCGAACCGGTCGATGTTCTTCATCGGGCCCGGCCGATAAAGCGAGATCAGCGCGATCACATCTTCCAAAGATGTCGGCTTCACCTTCCTCAGCGTGTCGCGCATGCCCTGGCCTTCGAGCTGGAACACGCCGAAGGTCAAACCGGATTGCAGAAGTTCGTAGGTTTTCGGATCGTCATAGCCCGTGTCATCGAGATCGACGGTGATTCCACGCTGCTTCAGGTATTTCAGCGCGCGATCAATCACAGTGAGGGTTTTCAGCCCGAGAAAGTCAAACTTCACCAAGCCCGCTGGCTCGACCCATTTCATGTTGAACTGGGTCGCCGGCAAATGCGCGCGCGGATCGCGATAAAGCGCGACCAACTCGCTCAGCGGCCGGTCGCCGATGACGACGCCGGCGGCGTGCGTAGATGCGTTGCGATAAAGACCTTCGAGCTGAAGGGCGGTGTCGATCAGATCGCGGACGTCCGCTTCGTTCCTACGCGCTTCCTTGAGTTTCGGCTCGATCTCCATTGCTTCGGCCAACGTCACCGGGTTCGCCGGGTTCGCCGGCACGAGCTTGGCCAGCTTGTCCACCTGGAAGAACGGCAGCTGCATCACCCGGCCGACGTCGCGCAGCACCGCGCGTGCTTGCAGGGTGCCGAACGTGATGATGTGGGCGACGCGATCCTCGCCGTATTTGTTCTTGACGTACTGGATGACTTCGCCGCGCCGCTCCTGGCAAAAATCGATGTCGAAGTCCGGCATCGAAACGCGTTCCGGATTGAGGAAGCGCTCGAACAGCAAACCAAAGCGCAGCGGATCGAGATCGGTAATCGTCAGCGCCCACGCCACCAGCGAACCGGCGCCTGAACCGCGGCCGGGACCAACTGGAATACTTTGCGATTTGGCCCACTTGATGAAGTCCGAGACGATGAGAAAGTAGCCCGGAAACTGCATCTGCGTGATGATGCGGACTTCGTACTCCAGCCGCTTCCAATACTCCTCTTCGGGCGCCGCAAGTCGTCCCCCGAGCGCCTTCAGCCGCTCTTTCAGACCAGCTTCAGCCTGCGCCTTCAACTCAGCCGCTTCGTCGCGGCCGCGCTTGGTGTCGAAGCGCGGCAGGATCGGCTTGCGCTTCTCGACGCGGAAGGCGCACCGGCGCGCAACTTCGTTGGTGTTGGCGAGCGCCTCCGGCAGATCGGAGAATAGCTCCTCCATCTGCTTCGCGGACTTGAAATAATGCTGATCGGTGACGCGTGGGCGGTCCTCTTCCCCGAGATAGGAGGACGCCGCGATGCACATCAGCGCGTCGTGCGCACGGTGATCGCTCTGCTTGTCGAAGCGGATATCGTTGGTGGCGATGATCGGCAGGCCGCGCGCATAGGCAAGATCGATCAGCGCGCCTTCGGTCTCGGCCTCAATGAACTCTCCGTGCCGCTGCAACTCGACATAGAGCCGGTTCGGAAACGCCGCCTCGAGCCGCTTCAGCGCCGCCTCGACGACATCGCCTTTGCCTTCGCTGAGTAATGCGGCGAACGCGCCTTCGCCACCGCCGGTAAAGGCGATGAGACCCTCTGTATGGGCGAGCAACAGATCCAGCGGCACGTGCGGCTCGTCCGTCGAAGGCGTGTCCAAAAACGCCGCACTCGAGAGCCGCATCAGATTGGAATAGCCGTTCGTGTTCTGCGCGAACAAGGCGAGCGCGCCGGCGACGCCGGTTTCGTCACGCACATCGAGCGCCAAGCCGACGATTGGCTGCACCCCGGCTTCCGCCGCCGCTTCGGAGAATTCCAGCGCGCCATAAAGGTTGTTCGCGTCGGTCAACCCGAGCGCCGGCATCTCGTGCTTGGCGGCGAGTTTGGTTAGCGCTTTGACCTGCACTGCGCTCTGCAGGAGCGAATACGCCGAGCGTGCACGCAGATGGATGTAAGGCGTCGCCATGAGATCGGGACCAAGGTAGGGAACGGGGGAGGTCTAGGGAAGTATTCCCATGATTCGGAGCGCGATTGTCGTGGCGGGCCTGCTCTTCGCAGCCGCGCCCGCATGCGCGCAGACCTTCGGCGACGTAGCTGTCCTCACAATACGGCCGAACTCGAGCGCCGACCTCAATTTACCGCGCGCGAACGCCACGGTCCGGGTGAGTTGTACGCCGCGTCTCGGGCCCGGCGGGCTGGCTTGCACCGTCCTCGAAGAAAGCCCTCAAGGAAGCGGCTTCGGCGCGGCGGCAATCCTCGTCGCCTCGCGCCTGAACGCGCCGCCGCGCGTCGATGCGCCGCTAAACCCGCTCACCATGAGCATGACGTTCTGCTTCGACCCCTCCACACGCTGCACCGATACGCCGAGCATCGGCGAGACGGCCGAGCGCCTTGAAGACGCCGTCCTCGCCAACATTGTCGAAGGACCGCGCCTTGGCGATTTGAGCTATTTCTATCCCCGCGCGGCGTGGCGCGCCGGCATTGAGGGCAGCGTCAACGTCCAGTGCCGGGTGCGGCGGCGCGCCCGTTATGACGATTGCATCGTCATCAGCGAAGAGCCGCGCGGTTGGGGCTTTGGCGCGGCCACTGTGGCGCTGATGGCGGACTCGCGTGCGCCGCTCGTCACGAATGACGGACGCTCCCTCGTCGGTCACCTTATCATCGTCCCAGTCAGTTTCCGCCGCCGCTAAGCGCGCGCAACCAGTTTGCCGTGATCGAGTGACACGACACGGTCCATGTACTTGGCAAGTTCCATGTTGTGCGTCGCGATCAGCGCCGCTGCGCCTTCCCGGCGTACGAGTTCGGACAGCGCGGCGAACACCACAGTGGATGTGTCCGGATCAAGGTTTCCAGTCGGCTCGTCGGCCAAAATCAGCACCGGCTTGTTGATCATGGCCCGGGCGATCGCGACGCGTTGTTGCTCGCCGCCCGACAGCTGCGCCGGCTGGTGACGGATGCGATGGCTGAGGCCCATGACGCCAAGCAGCCGCTCCGCTTCCGCCATCGACTCGCGCCGCGGACGGCCCGCGATTAGTGCCGGCAGAGCGACGTTATGAATCGCGTCGAATTCGGGCAGCAAGTGATGGAATTGGTAGACGAAACCAACTTTGTTGCGCCGGATTTGCGTGCGCTGATCTTCGTTCAGACCCCAAGCGGACTGACCCTCGATATGGACATCACCCGCGCTTGGCCGCTCCAGCAGCCCCGCCGCGTGCAACAGCGATGACTTGCCCGAACCCGATTGGCCGATGAGGCCGACGATCTCACCCGGCGCGATCGAAAGCTCGGCGCCGTCCAGCACTACCAGCTCGCTCTCGCCAGATTTGTAGCGCCGCACCAGGCCGTCCAGGCGCAGCACCGGCGAGGCTGTTCCGATCTCACTCATAACGCAGCGCCTCCACCGGATCGAGTCGTGAGGCCCACCACGCTGTCAGCGCCGTCGCTGAGAACGTCAGCGCGATGGTGAAGAACGAGATGATCATGACTTCGGCCCACTCGATCTTCGCCGGCAGCGACTCAAGCGAATAGACCGTGCCCGGGAAAACGTCGAAGCCCGTCACAGCCGAGATGAAATCCTGAATCGGGCCGATGAAAAGGCAAAAGCTGATCCCAATCACGAGCCCGACAGCAAGGCCGATCAACCCAACCGAAGCGCTCGCCATGAAGAACACGCGCAAAATCGCACCGCGCGTCGCCCCCATCGTTCGCAGAATGGCGATGTCGCGATTCTTCAGCTTCACCATCAGCACAAGACCCGTCACAATATTCAGCGCAGCGATGGCGACAACAATCATGAAGATCAGCCGCATAACGTTGCGCTCGACTGTCAGCGCATCGGCCAAGCCCTGACTGTTCGCGCGCCAATCCATGATCGTCAGATCAGGCCCCAGGCGCGAGCGCAGCTCCATCATCGCGGGCACCGTGCGATCTGGATCGCTAATGCGGATTTCGACGACATCGGCGCTGTCGCCGCGTCCAAACAGCACCTGCGCTTGCTCCAGCGGCATATAGACGAGCGCCGAGTCGAACTCAGCCATCCCCACACTGAAGATGCCGCCCACCAGGAAGGGCTTGCGCCGCGGCGTATAGCCGAACGGCGTGCTGGCGCCCTGCGGGGCGACAATCGAAAAGCCCATGCCCTCGGACACGCCGAGATTAAGCGCCAAGCGTTCGCCGACCAGAATAGTCGGTGCATCAACGCCTTCAAATCCGACCAATGATCCGCCGTCACGAATGCTCTCGCTGACGATGGGCAACGAAGCGAGTTGTTCGCGCGGAATGCCCCGGACGAGAATGCCGGCTGCGCGGCCCTCGGAGGTGGCCAGCGCCTGTTCGTTGATCAGCGGCGTCACGTGCAGGACGCCCGGCGTTTCGGCCGCCTCGCGCATGATGCGGTCGATCTCCGGCATCGGCAGGCCGCGGACATCGACATAGATGTGACCATTCACGCCCAGAATTCGCGAGAGTAACGTCTCGCGGAAGCCGTTCATCACCGACATGATGATGATCAGCGCCGTCACCGCCAGAGCGATGGCGATCACCGAGATGACAGAGATCAGCGCCACGCCGCCATGCTGGCGCCGCGCGCGAAGGTAACGGCCGGCGAGCATGCGCTCGAACAGGCCAAAGGGCGTGCTGTTTCCGCTCATCAATAAGCCCGCGCGATCAGGATTTCTTCCACCGCCGCCGCGCCGGTGAAGATGCATGCGCCGAACGACGCCGGCTGGACGCGCGGCGCGTTGCGGATGGTCAACTTTAGAGCTTTCAGACGGGTCCCCACCTCTTCCAGCGCAGCTCCGGTCGGACGAGACCATTGCACGCGCGCCCAACCCTTGAACTCGCCCTCATTCTCCCCGGTTCCGTAGTACCGTTCGACCTCGGCAAAAGTTACAAGGTCGCTGCGAATGTTGGCGTCCAACCTCGCCTTCGCTTCTGCGTAAAGCTCTCCTTGCGTCGCTTCGAGCAAGCCGACGGCCTGAGTGAGGAAGTCAGCGCGGGGCAAAGTGTGCGACTTGATCTTTTCGCCCTCGCGTAGCGCGTTGCGCTTGATGAAGGTGACCTGACCATTGGCGCCGTCGCGCGGACCGATCTCGCAGATGAGCGGCGCGCCGCGACGCACCCAATCCCAGCGTTTGTCCGCCGGGCGCGCGTCCTTCAGATCGACATAGGCGCGTACGGCGGCGCCGAACACGCTCAAACCGCCCAGCTCTTTGGCGAGAGCCGCGCAATATTCTTTCAGCTCGGCGTCTTCGGGTTTGCCGCGCAGCATCGGCACGATCACGATCTGACGCGGCGCCACGGCAGGCGGCGTGCGCATGCCGTCATCGTCGCCGTGCACCATCACCGCCGCGCCGATCATGCGCGTGGTCATGCCCCAGCTCGTCGTGTGCGCGAGCGACTGGCCGCCGTCCTTGTCCTGATAACGGATGTTCTGCGCCTCGGCGAAATTGGTGCCCAGATAATGCGAGGTCGCCGCCTGCAGCGCTTTGCCGTCCTGCATCATCGCTTCGATCGAATAAGTGCTGACAGCGCCGGGAAAGCGCTCATTCTCGGGCTTCTCGCCGACGACGACCGGGATCGCCAGAAAGTCCTCGGCGATGTTGCGGTAGATTTCGAGCGCCAGCATCGTCTCTTCGCGCGCGTCGGCCTCATCGGCGTGCGCGGTGTGGCCTTCTTGCCATAGGAATTCCGCCGTCCGCAGGAAGAGACGCGTGCGCATCTCCCAGCGCATCACGTTGGCCCACTGGTTCAGCTTCAGAGGCAGGTCGCGATACGACTTGATCCAACGGCTGAATGCATCGCCGATGATGGTTTCCGATGTCGGGCGGATGATCAGCGGTTCAGTCAGCTCCGCATCGGGATCGGGCTTTAGTTCGCCATTGATCGATTTCAGCCGATGATGCGTCACCACCGCCATCTCCTTGGCGAAGCCCTCGACGTGTTCGGCTTCCTTGGCGAAGAAGGAGAGCGGGATAAGCAGCGGGAAATAGTAATTGTCGTGCCCGGTCTCGCGGATCCGGCGGTCGAGTTCATCGCGGATGCGTTCCCACATCCCCATGCCCCACGGCTTGATGATCATCGACCCGCGCGTCGGCGACAGCTCCGCCAGATCCGCTTCGCGGACGACGGCCTGGTACCATTCGGGAAAATCTTCGGCGCGCGTGACCTTGAGCGCATGCATGGGGAGGCGGTTCCTTTCGACGGGGCTTGGATAGACTGCCCCGCCGCGCCCCGCAACGCGGCTTAGTGGGGTCTGAGCCCGACCAGATCGACCGACACGGCCCAGGCGACGCCGAGCCACAAAACCGCCGCGATGCCGGCCGCCCAAAGCGCCTTCTGGCGCAGACGGTGCGCCTTCGGCGCGCCGCGTTCCGAACCCGGCACGACATCCTCACTGGCCTCGTGATGGCTCTGGGCGCCGATCGGCAGCATGGTGAAGAAGGCGAGCCACCACAGGATCACGTAGATGGCGATGCTAAGAAACGGGCTCATCCGTGCGCGCCTTTCGGCGTCTCCATCAGTTCGATCAACACCCCGTTCGAGTTGCGCGGATGGATGAAGATCACCGGCACGCCATGCGCGCCGATGCGCGGCTCGTTCAGCACTTTGGCGCCGCGCACGACCATCTCGTCGCGCGCCACATAAATGTCTTCGACCTCGAAACAGACATGGTGCTGCCCACCGTTCGGGTTCTTCTCAAGAAACTTCTTGATCGGGCTGTCTTCGCCCAAAGGCTCGATCAGTTCGATCTGGCTGTTGGGCAGATTCACGAAGGCGTACTTCACGCCCTGCGGCGGCAGCTCCTTCGTTTCGGTGATCGCGCTCTCGGCGATTCCATAAAGATCACGGTACGTAGCTTTCGCCGCGTCAATCGAAGGCACGGCAACGCCTACGTGATTCAACCTGCCGATCATGGCCGTTACTCCCGCTCCCAGCGGAGCGAGCTTAGAGCCTGAGTACGGTCACGTCGATAAGCGGGCGCTTTCGCCACAATCTTTCGGCGCTTTTGCGCACCGCGCGCATCAATGCGCCTTCAATGGCATCATCGTCATCACGATCTGCATGCGAAAGCTTCGCAAAGGCGGCCTGCGCGGTGCGCTCCAGCTCTTCGAGCGCCAGTTCCATATCCTCTTCGTCGGTCATGTTGAGGCCGCGCACGGAGACGTTCGGCCCCGCCATGATCGCGTTTTTCGCGCTGATGGCGAGTGCGATGTTGACGGCGCCCTCAGCGGCGAGCCGCTTGCGGTCGCGGATTGCCTCATCATCCGTCTCGATGATGACACTGCCATCCACGTAAAGCCGCCCGGACGGCACTTCATCGATCAGCGTCACCGGCCCGGGGGCCAGCCGGATCAGATCTCCGTTATTGGGCGCGATCGTCTCCGGGACCTGCAGCGACTGCGCTAGCTTCACATGTTCGCGGATATGACGCATTTCGCCATGCACCGGGATCGCGATCTTCGGCCGGGCCCACTGATACATCTGCTCCAGCTCATCCCGCGCCGGATGGCCGGAGACGTGGATGTAGTGATCATCCGCCGTAATCAGCTCGACGCCGCGGCTGACGAACTCCTCGTAAAGTCCATGGATCGCGGCTTCGTTGCCGGGGATGACGCGCGAGGAAAAAATCACGGTATCGCCCTGGCGCAGCGTGACATTGCGATGCTCGCCGCGGGCGATGCGCGAGAGCGCCGCGCGCGCCTCGCCTTGGCTGCCGGTGCAGAGGAAAAGAACCCGCTCATCCGGCAGATCGCTGGCGTCCTCTTCGTCGATCACCTCCGGCGCATCCTGCAACAGACCCACGCTCTTGGCCGCATGATAGATACGGTGCATCGAACGGCCGACCAGGCACGGCGTCCGTCCCGCCGCGCGCGCCGCGTGCAGCGCCGTTTCAACCCGCGCCACGTTTGACGCGAACGCCGTCACCGCCACCTTGCCAGTGCAGGCGGCGATCACTTCGGTGAGCTTCTTGCGCACATCGGCTTCAGAGCCGGCTGTGCCCTCGACGAACACGTTCGTGCTGTCGCACACCATCGCCAGAATGCCCTCGTCGGCCATGGCGCGCAGCTTGGCTTCATCCGTGGTTTCGCCAATCAGCGGATCGGGATCGATTTTCCAATCGCCGGTATGCCAGATCAGCCCCAGCGGCGTGCGGATCGCGAGTCCGTTCGGTTCCGGGATCGAGTGCGTCAGCGTGACAAAATCGATCTCAAACGGCCCAAGCGTCAGCTGGCCCTTCAGCGGAATTTCGGTGAGCGGGACTTTGTCGAGCAGCCCGGCCTCGCGCAGCTTCTCGCGCACCAGGGCGGCCGTGAAGGGCGTTGCGTACACTGGCGCTTTCAAACGCGGCCATAACCAGCCCAGCGCGCCAATATGATCCTCGTGCGCATGCGTCAGCACGATGCCGATAATATTGTCGCGCTCTTCTTCGAGATAGGACGGATCAGGCAAAATGAGATCGATGCCCGGCGTCGAATCCTCGCGCCCGAAGGTGACGCCGATATCGACGACGATCCATTTGCGCTCTTCCGGCGGGCCATAGCCGTAGGCGTTCAAATTCATCCCGATCTCGCCGGACCCGCCGAGCGGGAGAAAAACGAGTTCATCGTCGGGCGATGGCGCGCTCAAAGCGAACCGCCATTGCGCCGGAAAATTTCGAGCAGCCCGCGCGAGGTCAGATCCTGGTCAAAATGATCGATGGACGGAAACGCGCCTTCGAACAGCGAGGCGACCCCGCCCGTCGCGATCGTTTTCATTGGTTGGCCGTACTCCGCGCGGATGCGTCGGCACAAGCCTTCAATCATCTCGATCGATCCCCAGTAGATGCCCGACTGCATGGCGCTCACGGTATCCTTGCCGATGACGCGGCCCGGATCACGGATTTCGACACGCGGTAGCCGCGCCGCCGCCTCGTGCAACGCCTGCAGGGAAAGATTGATCCCCGGCAGGATGATGCCGCCCTCGAAGGCGCCGTCGGCGCCGACGATATCGAACGTCGTCGCCGTGCCGCTGTCGATCACGATGGCCGGCCCGCCATATTCAACAAACGCCCCGACCGCGTTTACGAGCCGGTCCGCCCCCGCTTCGTTCGGCTTGTCGATGCGGACGTCGATGCCGAGCTTCAGCCCGTCTTCGCCGATCACCATCGGCTCGGCGCCGATATAGCGGCGCGAGAGATTGCGCAGATTGAACAGCGCTTGCGGCACGACGGTCGAGATGATGCAGGCAGAGATGTCGCCAAACGAGAGATTGCTGAGCGCCATGATCTGGGTGAGCCATGGCGCATATTCGTCCGCCGTGCGGGTTGTGTCGGTCGATGCGCGCCATTGCGCGCGCCAGGATCGGCCGTCCCAGACCGCGAATTTGGCGTTGGTGTTGCCGACATCGATGGCGAGAAGCATGCTGGTCAGCCTGCGCTGGGTAAGAAGACATCGCCCGCTGCGATGAGCCGCCGGCCCGTCACCGTATCAAGCTCAAGCTCGCCGCGCGAGGAAAGACCGGCGATCGTTCCGTCGATGACAGTATCGCCCTGACGCACGCGGGCTTCACGCCCCAGCCCGTGCGCGCGCTGCAGCCATGCCTGGCGCAGCGACGCGAACCCGTCCTGCTCCAAGCGCGCACTCCAATCCGTTAGGCGCGGCTTTAGTGCGTCCAGGAAGACGAGCGGCTCGGGCGCTGGGGCATCCGGCGGCAGCACGTCGCGCAGGCTCACAGTCGGCTGATCGATTGCGTCCGGCGCGCCGGCGAGGTTCACGCCAAAAGCCAGCGCCACCCACGTCGCCTGCGGATTAAGTGCGCCGGAATCGAGCATGATGCCCGCCGCTTTTGCGCCGTCGATGAACACGTCATTCGGCCATTTCAGCGTCGCACGGCCGGCGCCGACAATGATGTCAATCGTCTCGGCGAGCGCGATGCCCGTAGCGAAACCCAGCAACGCAATCGTCGCTGGCGGCTGGTGCGTCGAGAACAAATACGTGGCGAGCAGATTGCCCTCGATCGACGCCCATGCGCGGCCACGGCGGCCACGGCCGGCTGTTTGCCGCTTCGCAATCAGCCAGAGAGGACCGCTCTCGCCACGCTCGGCGCGGCGGCGCGCCTCCAGGATTGTGGAGTCGATTTCGTCGAACACCTCGACCGGCGCGCGCGCGTCGATCATGGCGCCTCACCTATCAAAAGCTCATCCGCACCGCATCCTGCGCCCAGCCCTGCACGGCGCCAAGGATGAGCACCAGGACCGGAAACGTCAGCGCTGCGGCTGCTGTGGCCGTCAGCATAATCGTCCCGCTCGGCGCCTGCAGCTGCGTTGCCGGCGGCGCAAACCAGATCGATGCAATGAGGCGCAGATAATAGGCCGCGGCCACGACAGCGGCGACCGCGCCCAACACGGCCAGCCAAATCAAGCCGGCCTCAACCGTCGTGCTGAACACGACCAGCTTGCCCATGAACCCCGCAAACGGCGGAATGCCCGCAATTGAGAACAGCAGCATCGTGAACAGCGCCGCCATCCAGGGCCGCTTCTGCGCCATGCCGGCAAGATCAGCGACCGTCTCGGCGGGCTCACCCTCGCGGCGCATGGCGAGGACCAGTGCGAAGATGCCGATATTCGCCGGCAGATAGAGGGCCATGTAAATCAGCGCCGACGAAGCGCCCGCATCGCCGCCGCTGGCGACGCCCATCAGCGCGAAGCCGATATTGCTGATCGAGGAATACGCCATCAGGCGCTTCAAGTTGCTCTGCAGCAGCGCCGCGACCGAACCCCACACCATGGAGATCGCCGCGAGCGCAGCGACCACCTGCTGCCATTGAGCCTCCAGGCCGGCGAACGGCTCATAGAGGACCCGCACCATCAGCGCGATCGCCGCGACTTTCGGCGCGGCGGCGAAAAACGCCGTCACCGGCGTCGGCGCGCCTTCGTAGACATCCGGCGTCCACATATGGAACGGCGCCGCCGACATCTTAAAGCCGAGTGCGCACAGCATCAGCACCAGGCCAAACACAAGGCCGACGCCGCCGGCCCCCTCGCCCACTGCCGAAGCAATGACGTCGAAATGGATCGAGCCGGTGAAACCATAGACGAAGGACGATCCGAACAGCAGCAAGCCCGACGCGATCGCGCTCAGCACGAAATATTTAAGCCCCGCTTCGGATGAATGCGCATCGTCACGCCGCCAAGCCGCCAGCACGTACGCCGACAAGCTCTGCAACTCGACGCCGACATAAAGCGTGATCAAATCTTGCGCCGACACCATCACGAACATGCCGAGCACGGCGAGCGCAAGCAGCACGGGATATTCGAAACGCCGATCGTTTACTCTGGCGAAATGATCCCACCCAAGCGCAAGCGTCGCGGCGCCGGAGAACGCGATCAGCACCTTAGCGAAGACGGCGACGCCATCGACCACCATCGCGCCCTGGAAGAGTTCAACCGGCGCGAACGGACCGTAGAGCGCCAGCACGCCAGCGCCGACGATGGCGGCGATGCCGAGGAAGGAAAGCGCGTCGAATGCGTTGTCCTTGAGCCAGGCGCCAACGATTGCCGCGATCAGCGCAAACGTGACCAGCAGCAGTTCCGGATAAGCGAGCGGCAGATCCGCGCTGAGATCAATCAACGGGTTCATGGCCGCGCTCCGGCGAAAGCCGCGGAGATCGCCTCGGCCGAATGTTGAGTGAAGTCGAGCACGTAACTGGGCGCGAGACCCATGACCAACGTCGCAATGACGAGCGGGATGAACGTCACCCATTCACGCGTGTCGAGATCCATGATGCCGTCGAGCTTGGGATTCTCGATCACGCCAAACGCCACCTTGCGGTAGAGCGTCAGCGCATAGGCCGCCGAGAAAATGACCCCGAGCGCGGCGCCCGCCGCCACCCAGGCGTTCACTTGGAACGTGCCGACCATGGTGAGGATTTCGCCTGGGAAGCCCGACGTGCCCGGCAGGCCGACATTGCCCATCGTGAAGAGCATGAACACCGCAGCGTACACAGGCATCCGGCTCACGAGCCCGCCATAAAACGCGATCTCGCGCGTGTGCATGCGATCATACACAACGCCGACGCAGAGGAAGAGCGCCCCCGAAATGATGCCGTGCGACAGCATCTGAAAGATCGCGCCTTGGATGCCCTGCTCGTTGCCGGCGAAGATGCCCATGGTCACGAAGCCCATGTGCGCGACGGACGAGTACGCGATCAGCTTCTTCATATCGAGCTGACGGAACGCGACCAGCGAGGCGTACACGATCGCAATCACGCTAAGCACGAACACCATCGGCGTGAAAAAGTGCGACGCGTCCGGGAACATCGGCAGCGAGAAACGCAGGAAGCCGTAGCCGCCCATCTTCAACAGAATTGCCGCCAGCACCACCGAGGCGGCCGTCGGCG